>Ga0206128_1000451_pt1 | contig 47143 bp, 51 predicted proteins | sample Helgoland_Spring_7_FD_148601 | JGI IMG/M metagenome (GOLD analysis project Ga0206128, IMG submission 148601) | Pelagic subsurface seawater microbial communities from Kabeltonne, Helgoland, North Sea - Helgoland_Spring_Bloom_20160426_1 | ecosystem: Environmental > Aquatic > Marine > Epipelagic ... | reverse complement strand
TTCTTCTAATAAGCCGATGATGAGGTCTCTTCGGATGTTGAATTCATCAACCATATATTGAATTCGACTTACAGGCTCCAAAAGAGCGGTAATGGTGGCACGTTGCGCTATACAATTTGCTCCACTGGTAATTTGACCTTGCATTTTATTACAGGCTTTTGCAATCCATTCGGCTGCACCAATATACCCAATTCTCCATCCGGTCATGGCAAAAGCCTTGGCTACACCATTCACTGTAATGGTACGGTCATACAATTCAGGTATTCGAGCGATACTGAAATGTGCAGTTCCATAATTGATATGCTCGTATATTTCATCAGACAAAATATAGATGTCAGGATGTTTTTCTAATACTTTTCCGAGGGCTCTGTATTCTGCCTCTGTGTAGATCGTTCCACTTGGGTTGTTGGGCGAATTGAACATAATCAATTTCGTCTTCGGTGTAATTGCCGCTTCCAATTGTTCTGGAGTAATCTTGAAATCCGTTGCTATAGAAGATGGAATGATATTTGACTTTGCTTCTGCTAAGGTTGCAATTGCAGAATAGCTAACCCAATAAGGAGCTGGAAGCAATACTTCATCTCCTGGATTTAGCAACACCATACATAAGTTTGCGATGGATTGTTTTGCTCCAGTAGACACTACAATTTGAGATGGCTTATAATTCAATTGATTATCGCGCTCAAATTTTGTGCAAATGGCTTCTTTCAAGTCAGCATAACCGTCTACAGGGGAGTAGGAGTTGTAGTTATCTTTTACCGCCTGAATGGCAGCATCTTTAATGTATTCTGGCGTGTTGAAGTCTGGTTCTCCAAGGCTGAGACCAATGATGTCTACGCCTTTGTTTTTTAGCTCGCGAGCTTTTGCTGCCATGGCCAGGGTGGCCGAAACGGGCAGGCTGTTTATTCTATCCGATAATGCATCCATAGTGTAACAAGTTTAAACGGGTTGTGCACCCATTTGTTTTAAAAATCTAAAGTGCGAAAATAAGGCACTTCTAGTAGTTTTATACTCGTTATAGGGTAAATTAAATTCTTTTGCAGTTTTCTTAACAATTTTAGCAATATCTGTGTAATGAACATGGCTAATGTGTGGAAAAATGTGATGTTCAATTTGATGATTCAATCCACCAGTAAACCAATTCATGAATTTGTTTTTGGTAGAAAAGTTAACCGTCGTTAATAATTGATGAATTGCCCAAGTATTTTTCATAGTACCAGTTTCTTTGTCCGGTAAAGGCATTTGTGCGTCCTCGATGATGTGAGCCAGCTGAAATACAAGACTTAAAATCAGACCAGCAACATAGTGCATTGCAAAAAAGCCAATCAAAATTTTCCACCAAGCCATTTCAAGAAAAAGCATGGGGGCTACAATCCAAATGGAGACATATAAAATTTTAGTGAAAATTAAAATCACCCATTGACGTATGGGCTGTAATGCTTTACGGTAAGTAATTTTACGTTTTAAAAACCGATATGTTTGTTGAAAATCAGTACTGATCGCCCAGTTGATCGTCAATAAACCATACAAAAGAACAGAGTATAAATGCTGAAACTTATGTATGGGCAACCACTGGCTGTGCTTGGAAAAACGGATGATGCGTCCCGCTTCAAGGTCTTCATCATGCCCATGAATATTGGTGTATGTATGGTGCAAGATATTATGTTGGACTTTCCAGTTGTGGACGTTACCCGCTAAAATGTATATACTGGACCCCATGAGTTTATTGATCCACGGAATTTTGGAAAAAGAACCGTGATTACCATCGTGCATAACATTCATTCCAACCCCTGCAATCCCAACACCCAGTGCTAGAGCAAAAAGAAGCTTAATCCAAGCGTTATATTCAGTGAATAGAATTAAAAAATAAGGAGCGACAACCAAAACAAACATGAATAAAGTTTTAACATACAATTTCCAATTGCCCGTTTTCGCGCTGTTTATTTTTTTAAAGTGCTCATTTACACGTTTATTTAGGGTGATGAAAAACTTTTTTGGATCTTTTCTAGAAAACCTTAGAGGCCCATTTTCATTCGACATACTAATATAGATTAATTGTGGTTTATTCGTTTAACTAGTTATATTTTTGCTAAAAATTACATTTTGAATATAGTAGAACATTATTTCCCCGATCTCTCTCTTCGCAAAAAGAAGCAATTTACACAATTGGAGTCACTTTACAGAGAGTGGAATGAAAAAATTAATGTCATATCCCGAAAAGACATTGATGAACTCTATGAAAGACACGTACTTCACTCCATTAGCATTGCGCGTTTGATTGAATTTGCGCCAGGAACACAAATTCTTGATGTGGGTACAGGTGGTGGTTTCCCGGGGATTCCTTTGGCTATACTCTTCCCGCAGGTCGATTTCTTTTTGATAGACAGTACAGGAAAGAAAATAAAAGTAGTGCAAGAAATTAGTCAGGCACTTGATCTTCGCAATGTAGAAGCAAGACATCAGAGAGCACAAGATTTTAAACGACCTGTTGATTTTGTTGTAAGCCGAGCGGTTACCCGAATGGACGCTTTTGTTCCATGGATAAAAAAGAATATTGCAAAAAAGAGCAAGCATAATTTACCCAATGGAATCCTTTACCTCAAGGGTGGGGATTTAAAAGAAGAACTCCAAGGATTTCCTAAAGCCAAAACATTTCCTTTATCGGATTTCTTTGAGGAAGAGTTTTTTGAAACTAAAAAAATTGTTTACGTGCCTTTGTAGGGCATGAATTTAGTTTAATGAGAATGGAGTGTCCAACTGAAAAACAGGAATTTTTACTTCAAATTCATTTGCTGTACTGTGGTTGATCATCGTGTAGAATCCTTTCATTGCTCCTGTTGGAGAATTTAAAATACAGCCCGATTCGTATTGAATCATTTGACCTGATTTCATGATTGGTTTTTTACCTACAACTCCAGGTCCATTAACGATTTGAATGGGTCTGCTGCTTTCCATTATTTTCCAATGCCGTCTGATGAGCTGAACTACATCCTTGCTTTGGTTTTCTATGGTAATCAAATAACGAAAGGCATGGTTTGGGGTGCTGTTTTTGAGAAAACTACCCTCATAACGTGTTTCGACTGAAATACGTATCCCTTTGGTTACTTGTTGAATCATTTGATCCGAATTTTTTAAGATTCAAACGCAATATAATCATATTTCACAAAATAACTTTAATTTTCTATTTCAAAGGATGAAAGTGTCTTTGTAGCAATCAAGGCATCGTGTTGGCTTCCGATGAGCCTGGTGTATGCTAAAATGATGTATTGATTTTCAGTAGCTGCATGGGAACCACTGATGAGGTTTTTATCCAAACCTTCTGCTGACTTCCAGATGTACTTATAATTATAAAAACCTTGTTTCAATAATAAGGTTCCTTCAAATACTTCATAACTCGGATTGTACGTTAATCTATACTGGTCTTTCAACTCGTAATTTGAAAACTTGCCGTAGAGGTAAATCTCTTCTTCCTTAAGAGTGTATTGTTTGGCTAAGCTAAAATACACCTGCGTATAATCTGCCTCAATTGCGGGGTCTTGCCCCGCTACTGTATTGATTAGAAAGTCACCGTTGATATCCGGATTGAAGGTGTAGGGATAATTTTTTCGTTCGGGGTCTGTAAACAAATAGGTTTGGTAAACATCTTCTTGCTCCACATGGCTAATGCTCGGATTTACGACCCTATTGTCTTTAGTATCAAAATAGAAAAATTCATTACCACCCTCAAATTGCAAGGGAAGATCATAGCGGTAATGTAATTCTTGACCAATAACATACTGGGGCTTTGAGATCGTTTTGATTGCATCCCATTGTTCGTTTTGAAGCAGCACAATATTCAAGTCACTATTTGGATTTCGAAGGTTAAAGCCAAGGGGGTTTATAGAAAATTGTACTGTTTGATGGGTCGAGTATTGTACAAGTTCTCTGCTTCGGTAAACAGCTCCTTCGATTGAAGCCAAATTCTCACGAATCAAAAACTTGCGGCTAAACATCAACTCATCGGAACTGTCGAAAACCGAAATCATATAATTCCCGGACAGTTTGAATTGGGTGTTTTCGTTGGGAAGTGTTAATTCATAGTGGGTATAGCGTTGTAAAGTTCCGTAAGAGCTGCGGTAGTTTGAAATGCGTTGGTTGTCAAAACCTTCTAAGAACTCATTTTTAAATAAGTTGGAAGGCGTCCAGTCGTGATTAAAATATTCTACACGGTAATAATAATCGTTTTCTTGTGCCAATAGGTCATCGAATTGGAGCACAAAAGACTCTCCTTTTTGAACCAAAGGAAACTGATGATTTCCTTCTCCTGCCTTGAAGGAAATACTTTTAAGAAATGGAGCGTTTGTGATTTCGTTTAACCCTTGGCAATAGCCTGAAAAGTCTATACATAGTGCTAAAAAAAGGGGTAAAAATGTCCTTAAGGCTTCCATGTCACAAAGATACAACATCTGGATTGATTCCATTATTTCAATAGGAAATTTCCTTGGTGGTTAAACAAGTTGTTTAGAATGAGTATAAATAAAATAAATTACTTTTAAAACCACTTTTAGTAGAGGGTTTTAATTAGTAAATTTGCATGATTTTTAGAATTTAATAATTCAATTCATGTCCAAAGACATCCATATCCGTAGAGGATCAAACCTAAACCTCGAGGGTGAAGCAAATAAGATTCTGGTTGATATACCTGTTTCAAAGACTTTTGCTTTAAACCCCGATGATTTTTTCAACATCACACCGAAGTTGATCGTTAAAGAAGGAGATTCTGTTAAAAAAGGATCACCTCTATTTTTCTCAAAACACAACCCCCGAATTCATTTTGTTTCTCCAGTTTCTGGAGAAGTGACTGCAATTGTTCGTGGTGCAAAGCGTAAAATTCTTAAGGTAGTTGTTACTTCTGATGGATTAAACGAATCGGTAACTCATGAGCTTTCTGATGTTGAGTCGCTCGATGCTGAGGCAATCAAAGAAATTATATTAAAAAGTGGAAGCTGGCCGTTTATCAAACAACGTCCTTACAATACGGTAGCACAACCTGAAGATAGTCCAAAATCTATTTTCATCTCGACTTATGCGACTGCCCCCTTAGATGTAGATTACAATTTTTTGTTGAAAAACAATAAAGAAGATTTTCAAAGAGGAATCTCCATATTAAACAAACTGACAACTGGTGATGTAAACCTTACCGTCGACGAATCGTTCAAAGGTTTTTTTGAAACTGTAAAAGAAGCTAAGATAATTGGTGTTTCTGGCCCGCACCCCTCAGGGAATGTTGGTGTTCAGATTCACAAAATTGATCCGATCAATTACGGCGAAAAAGTATGGGTAATCAACCCAGAAGATGTGGTGAATATTGGATTGCTTTTTTCAACAGGTCAATTTTCTGCACAGCGTACGCTTGCAGTTGTCGGTTCCTCAGTTGGCAAACCACAGTACTACAAAGCAACTGTAGGGGCTGCCTTAAAGCCTTATCTTGACGCTTCATTAGTAAGTGAGAAAGAAGAAGTTCGCATTATTAACGGGGATGTATTGAGTGGCTCAACTTCTTCGGAAGAAGGTTATGTTGGTTTTTATAACAATGTAGTTTCTGTTATTCCAGAAGGAAATCACTTCCGAATGTTTGGATGGCTACCTTTTGTAGACAACCATGTGCCGAGTATTTCTAGAACGTCATTCTCTTGGTTGTTTGGATCTAAGAAATCTAAAGTTACAACCAACCTCAACGGAGAAGAACGTGCACTCGTTGTAACGGGTGAAATGGAAAAAGTATTTCCTATGAATATTTTCCCCATGCAGTTGATTAAAGCTTGTTTGGTTGAAGATATAGAACGCATGGAAGCACTGGGTATTTATGAAGTAGTTCCTGAAGACTTCGGTTTGGTAGACTATGCTTCTACTTCAAAAATTGAAGCACAAGATATCATCAAGAAGGGAATTGAGTTAATGATTAAAGAAGTAGGATAAAAACAAAACATATGAGTTTTTTAAGAAACAAAATTGACCAAATAAAAAAGCCTTTTGCTAGAGGCGAAAAGTGGGAAAAATTTGCTCCGGCGGTTAACGCATTTGACACCTTTTTATTTGTACCAAATCACACCACCCACAAAGGAGCTCACATCCGTGATGCTGTCGATTTAAAGCGAACGATGGTGACTGTAATCATTGCACTGCTACCAGCTTTGATTTATGGGATATACAACACAGGATATCAATATTTTATCCAAACAGGAGAAGCCTTCACATTCTTGGAAGCCTTCATCCACGGTTCTTGGAAAATTGTTCCCATGATTATTGTGTCTTATGTGGTAGGATTAACCATTGAATTTATTTTCGCAATCTACAGAGGCCATGAAGTAAACGAGGGATACCTGGTCACCGGGCTTTTAATTCCTATGATCATGCCGGTAGATATTCCTTTATGGATGGTTGGAATTTCTACTGCCTTTGCAGTATTGATTGCCAAGGAAGCTTTTGGTGGAACTGGAATGAATATTTTAAATCCAGCACTTACCGCGCGTGCCTTTGCCTTTTTTGCCTATCCAACCTATATGTCAGGAAATAAAGTATGGGTTTCAGAAGCGTCGAATGTAGATGCTATTTCTGGAGAAACAATTTTAGGATCACTCGCAGCGGGGAATGATGTAAGTTATTCAATGCTCGAAATGTTCCAAGGATCTATACCGGGTTCGATAGCCGAAACATCCGCTCTGTGGATTGCAGTAGGTGCACTCATCTTGATTTATACGGGTGTTGGTAGCTGGCGTATTATTGTTGGAGGAATCCTAGGAGCTGCAGTAATGGGCTTCTTGTTTAACCTTTGGGGTGCAAATGCACTCATGAGTTTTTCTTGGATGAACCACCTAGTAGTTGGAGGTTTTGCTTTTGGTATTGTCTTTATGGCAACCGATCCAGTGTCTGCCGCACAAACCAATAAAGGAAAATGGATTTACGGAATTCTGGTCGGTATCTTCTGTATTCTGATTCGCGTATTCAACCCAGCATATCCAGAAGGTGTAATGCTTGCAATTCTTTTAATGAACGTATTCGCACCAACAATTGATCACTATGTAGTTGAAGCCAATATTTCTAAACGTAAAAAACGTTGGGCATCAAATCAATTAAAAACAGCTTAATTATGAATAGAGATAGTAATTCTTATACCTTTCTTTTTGCAGCGATAATGGTTTTTGTAGTAGCCTCTTCTTTGGCTTTTACTGCGACCTCACTCAAAAGTAAGCAAGACGAAAATGTTCGTAAAGAACAAATGCAAAATATCCTGTCCACAATTGGAATCCAAACTGATCGGGATGGCGCTGAAAAATTGTACAACGAATACGTAACACAGCAATTGGCACTTACTCTTGAAGGTGAGTCCGATGATGAGGTGAATGCGTTTAAAATTCAACTGGGTACTGAGGTTAAAAAACCGGTTGAACAACAACGCTTTCCGTTATATGTAGCGGAAGTCAAAGACGAAACTTTCTATATCGTTCCCTTGCGTGGAGCTGGTCTGTGGGATGCAATTTGGGGGTACATCGCTCTTGAAAGCGATATGAGAACTATCAAAGGAGCCGTATTTGATCACAAAGGAGAAACTGCTGGTTTAGGAGCTGAAATTACGCAACAGTGGTTTCAAGACCGCTTTGTAGGTGAAAAAATAACCGATGCCAACGGAACTCTTGTTGGGATTGCTGTTTCTAAAACGAATAATGATCCTTTAGGAAACGACAAAGATGACCACGAAGTAGATGCAATCTCTGGTGCTACCATCACAGGTGACGGTGTAACCGATATGATTTCTGAACGCTTGGCACATTATACCCCTTACTTCAAACGTGCGATTTCAAAACCAGTAGAAGAAATTATGGAAGAAACTTCTACAGAAGAGATACCATCGGAGGAAGCCCAAACCATTGCTTACCAAAATTAAGATCATGAAGCAAAAAAACACCCCGCTACAAAAACCAAGCTTGTTCTTTGTCAATAAAGACAAAGAGGCCTTGTTTTCGAAAAAAAATAGAGCCTTGCTCTCCGATCCTATGGACGACAACAACCCAATAACCGTTCAGGTTTTGGGGATTTGTTCTGCCTTAGCGATCACTGTTCAGTTAAAGCCAGCCATCGTAATGAGTATTTCCGTTTTGGTTGTTATGGCAGCTTCGAACGTGATTATTTCCTTATTGCGTAATTTGATTCCCAACCGTATTCGAATCATTGTACAACTCGTAGTTGTAGCTGCAATGGTAGTTTTGGTAGATCAAGTTTTAAAAGCGTTTGCTTACGACGTATATAAAGAATTGTCGATTTTCATCGGCCTGATTATAACGAACTGTATCGTGATGGGGCGTTTGGAAGCATTTGCTTTGGCAAATAAACCATGGAAATCCTTTTTAGATGGAGTTGGAAATGCAGCTGGATATGGATTCATCCTTATCGTTGTTGCCTTTTTTAGAGAATTGCTAGGTTCAGGAAAATTATTTGGTTACCAAGTTGTTCCCGATGCCTTATATGCAATGGGATATGAAAACAATGGACTGATGCTCTTATCGCCAATGGCATTGATTACTGTTGGACTCTTTATCTGGGTTCAACGTTCTAGAAACCGTAAACTCATTGAAAAAAACTAAGCTATGGAAGCATACATTAATTTATTTGTAAAAAGTATTTTCATTGAAAATATGATTTTCGCCTACTTCTTAGGAATGTGTTCCTATTTAGCGGTATCAAAAACAGTGAAAACAGCTGTTGGTTTAGGTTTTGCTGTTATTTTCGTTCTTGCAATCACGGTTCCAATCAACTTTTTGTTGGATACCTATTTACTTAAACCTGGTGCCCTAGCATGGTTGGGTACAGATTATGCAGCAATCGATTTAAGTTTTTTGAGTTTTATCATGTTCATCGCAGTTATTGCTTCGATGGTACAATTGGTTGAGATGATTGTAGAGAAATTTGCTCCAGCACTTTATGGTGCATTGGGAATCTTTTTACCCTTGATCGCAGTAAACTGTGCCATCTTAGGGGGGTCGCTTTTTATGCAACAAAAAGATTTTGGCGGTGTACTAGAATCGGGTGTATACGGATTAGGTTCAGGGATTGGATGGTTTTTAGCGATCATAGCGATTGCAGCTATCCGAGAAAAAATAACCTATTCCAACGTGCCAGCTCCACTTAAGGGATTGGGGATAACGTTTATCATCACAGGATTGATGGCAATTGGGTTTATGAGTTTTATGGGTATTAAATTATAATTTCTACGTATGGATTATTCTATTATTTTAGCGAGTGTTGTTGTTTTCTTATTGATCATTTTTATGTTGGTGGGGATGTTGTTGGGGGCTAAAGCCAAATTAATGCCTTCTGGGCCAGTAGCCCTGATGATTAACGGCCAAAACAATATTGAAGTTTCTTCAGGAAGCACCTTATTAACTACCCTTGGAAACAATAAAATATTCCTTCCTTCTGCTTGTGGAGGTGGAGGTACTTGTATTCAATGTAAACCCCAGATAACAGAAGGAGGAGGAGAGATTCTTCCAACTGAAAAACCTCACTTTTCTCGTAAGGAAATTGCAGACGGATGGCGTTTAGGATGTCAAGTAAAAGTTAAAGAAAATATGGTGATACAAGTGCCTGAAGAGGTGTTTGGGATTAAAAAATGGGAAGCTACTGTAGTCCGTAACTGGAACGTTGCTTCTTTTATTAAAGAATTTGTTGTTGAGATTCCAGAAGAAATGGATTACAAAGCAGGGGGGTATATTCAAATTGAAATACCGGAATGTGAAGTGAACTATTCTGATATTGATATTACTGCGCATCCAGAAGAACACCCTGGAGAACCCGATAAGTTTAAAATGGAATGGGATAATTTCAACCTGTGGTCGTTGAATATGAAAAATCCTGAGCCCGTTGAGCGTGCTTACTCAATGGCATCTTTCCCAGCAGAGGGAAGAGAAGTGATGCTGAACGTTCGTATTGCATCCCCACCATGGGATCGTGCTAAGAACGGATGGATGGATGTAAATCCTGGGATAGCTTCTTCTTATATTTTTGCTCAAAAACCAGGAGATAAAGTTACAATCTCTGGACCTTTCGGAGAGTTTTTCATCAACCCTTCTGAATCAGAAATGCTTTATGTTGGTGGGGGTGCTGGTATGGCTCCGATGCGTTCACATTTATACGAATTATTTAGAACTCTAAAAACAGGGCGTACGGTTACGTTTTGGTATGGAGGACGTTCTAAAAGAGAATTATTTTACCTGGAGCATTTCCGTGCATTAGAACGTGATTTCCCTAATTTTAAATTTTATGTAGCCTTATCCGAACCTTCTGAAGAAGACAACTGGACTGTTAAAGATGGACTAGATGGAGAAGGTGATGGATTCAAAGGTTTTGTGCATCAAGTAGTAATTGATAATTATTTATCAAAACACGAAGCACCAGAGGATATTGAAGTGTACTTCTGTGGACCACCCTTGATGAATCAGGCTGTAGAACGTATGGCTGATGATTACGGTATACCCCCAGAAAATGTTCGTTTCGACGATTTTGGAGGATAATATTAAAATTAAAAGGAGGCTCGATAGAGCCTCCTTTTTTATTTTAAGAATATATAAAAATGAGTTTACCCATGAATGAACTAGAAAAACAAGAGCTTCATAACCTCGCAATGGAAGTTGTAGGGAAGCGTATGGAAGAAGACGGGTTTGAATTCATGACGGTTAATTCTGAACTACAAAAAGACCCTCAATTCGTCTGTTTAAAAGACAAGAAATTACATTTTGTAATCGTACGTGCTATTTCTTATCCAGACAATCCTTTGACCTATGATAAGGCATTGATGGAAACTGTCCGATCCCACGCAGAAAAATTTGAAGCCAAAACCTATTATGCGGGAGTTGGCTTGGCACATGCAGACAATTATGAATTACCATTAACCTCTAAAGACCCCTATGCAGTCAATTTTCAAGGTCTTCAAATAATTGAATCCAATGCGTAAACTGATTTTAATTTCCTTCTTGTTGATATTCGTCAATTGCTCGGAGACCAAGCTTGTAGAAGTACATCAGGGCTATGCTTTGGGCACCTCGTATTCGATTCAATACGGAACGATAAATACGCCCTATGATCAAGTTCAGCAGGGGATTGATTCTTTATTTACGGTAATAAACGCGTCCATGTCTACCTATATTCCGACCTCCGATATTTCAAAAATAAACAAAGGTGATTCTTCAGTTAAAGTAAATGCTCATTTCAAGACGGTATTTGCTAAAGCTACTGAGGTTTGGAAAGCGACGTATGGTTTTTTTGACCCCACGGTTGGGGCTTGGGTAAATGCGTATGGGTTCGGTCCAGAAAAGCCGCTCAATATTCTTACAGATGAAAATAAAGCCCATTTAAAAAAGATCACAGGCTGGAATTCCATTGAACTTACAAAGGAGAATTTTGTAAAAAAAAAACATGCAGAAACCTACCTTGATTTCAATGCCCTAGCCAAAGGATATACCGTTGATGTATTAGGTGATTATTTAGCACAGCTTGGTGCTGCAAATTACTTGGTTGAAATAGGAGGGGAGATCGTTGCCCATGGTGTTAGTCCTAAAACAGCAGAGCCTTGGCGGATTGCTATTGATGATCCTAATCAACAAGAAGAACGCGATTTGATCCAGGTCTTATCTCTGAAGGATGAAGCAATTGCTACATCGGGAAATTATCGCAAGTCTAGAATTGATTCAATTACGGGAGAACGCTATGTTCATTCCATAAACCCGCTAACAGGGAATGCTGTCAAATCAAATGTGTTGAGTGCATCGGTTCGTGCCCCAGATTGTATGAGCGCTGATGCTTATGCTACCGCACTTATGGTACTTCCATTTGAGAAAAGCAAAGCATTGATTGAACGCTTACCTCAAATTGAGGCCTATTGGGTAACCGCTTTCAATGACTCCGTACAGGAACATTTTTCAAGAGGCTGGAAACAATAAATTATTTTTTTGTTACTACTGGAATCCGTTCAGTAGGAAGTGCAAAACGTTTGACTTCAGTTGCGGATATTTCTTTAATAAAATCCACAGCGGTGGCTTTAAATCCAACTTTTTCAAGTCGGTTGTAATAGTCCTGCCCATAAACACGTACGTGATCATACTGCCCAAAAATACGTGTACGTTCCTGTTGATCGGTTATGGCATCATCCTCAAAAGCATTTTCTCGGTCTTCTTCTAGTGGGACTTGTAGAATAGCAGTTCCTCCGGATTTTAAAACTCGATAAAGTTCTTCCATCGCTTTCAAGTCATTGGGGATATGTTCTAAAACATGATTACACAATATAAAATCATACGAATTGTCTTCAAACGGAAGTGCGCAAATGTCAGCTTTTACATCGGCTAAGGGAGAGTGTAGATCAGAAGTTGTGTAGTCCCAATGCGAAAAGGATTTAAACTTTTTGTAAAAAACCTGTTCTGGTGCTATGTGTAGAACTCGAATTGAGTCTGTCAAAAAGGTAGTCTTTCGATCCAAATACAACCATAAAAGACGATGTCTTTCCAAAGAAAGAGTTCCTGGGCAAAGCGCATTTTGGCGTAAGTTTTGATACCCATAGGGTAAGAATTTTCGATACGAACTCCCGTCAATTGGATCGGTGAATTGATCGCCTTTGAAATACAGTTTAATCAAGGGTCTAAACCAAATACTCAGTTGAATCAACCAAGGTCTTGGAACAAGGTTGAGGAGGGTTTTCATAACACAAGGGCTTCTTTTCGGAATGGAATTTCCTCATCGCTTGAAATACCGAGTGCTTCGTATATGTACTGAAAGGTAGAAAGTAATTCAGGTTTTCCATCGATCAAAGCCACATCGTGTTCAAAATGCGCACTTGGTAAGCCATCGGCCGTCAATATTGTCCATCCGTCTTTCAGATGTTTAATGCGATGGGTTCCTCTATTGATCATGGGTTCAATAGCCAAAACCATTCCCTCTTGAAATTTTTTTCCACGACCTCTTTTTCCATAGTTGGGAACTTCGGGTCCTTCGTGCATTTTAGTACCCAAGCCGTGTCCGACCAATTCTCGCACCACACCATAGCCTTCATTTTCAGCATGCTGTTGAATTGCATAAGCAAGATCGCCAATGCGGTTACCCTCTTTGAATTCAGCAATCCCTTTGTATAAAGACTCTTTGGTTACCTGCAATAATTTTTCGTTCTCAGGATCGATTTCACCTACTCCAAAAGTATAGGCGTGATCTCCATAAAAACCATTTTTCAGAGAACCACAATCAATTGAAATGATGTCACCTTCTTGCAAGGGTTCTTTATTTGGAATCCCATGAACCACTTGCGCATTGGGACTCATACACAAGGTGTTTGGAAAATTATAAAGTCCTAAAAATCCTGGAATAGCGCCGTGATCTCGAATACAAGTTTCTGCTTTGGCATCTAACTCCAAGGTGCTAATACCAGGCTTTATTTCGCTGGCTAGCATCCCCAAGGTTTTCGAAACGATCAAAGCACTTTCGCGCATCAATTCTATTTCTTCTGCATTCTTTAATACAACACTACTCATTCTGCATAGGCGTTTTTGTAGCCATTTCCTTTCAATATTTCAAGCATATCCAGCTCAAGTGTTTGTATTGGAAATTCTACAATTCGGTTCATTTCTTTACCATTCTTAGCGAAAATCAATGTGGGTACGTTAAAGAGATCATAGGGTTTTTCAATTCCATTTGGGGTATCCTTGTCCTCAGATACTGCGATGATCTCAATCGACTCAATTGGATAGCCAGCTGCTTCTAAAATTTTCATCATGGGTGACACTTCTCGTTGACTGTCTTCGCACCAGGTTCCCATCAACAGTGTGATTGTTACATCTTGCAATAATGGTTTTATTTCGGTTACTGCTACAGTATTCACTTTATAAAAATCATACTCCGTGGCGTACCAAGGGGAAAATAATTTCAATTGAGGTAGACTAATTACCCCTAAAAGTATTTCCTCTCCTTCGATTGTTGTGCTTTTGAGGTTGTCGGTAATAGTTATAATTGATTCCTTTTTAGAGGTTGATTTTTTAGTTTCCCCACAGTTGTACAACAAGATAGAAGCTAAGAAAATTATAAGAGTTCTCATATTAAAAGTGATTTTTGAGTCATGGCTTCGGGTTGATCTACTCCCATGATATCGAGTATTGTAGGTGCTAGATCGCCTAAAACCCCTGAAGCTATTTTCTTTTTGTGGTTGTCAACCAAAATAATGGGCACGGGATTGGTTGTATGCGCTGTATTAGGGCTTCCATCGGTATTGATCATTGTTTCGCAATTTCCATGATCAGCAATAACGAGTATTGCATAGTCTTGGGTCAGCGCAGCTTCAATAACCGATTGAGCGCAGCTATCTACAGTTTCACAAGCTTTAATTGCGGCAGCTAAATCACCGGTATGACCGACCATATCTGGGTTTGCAAAATTGAGGCAAATAAAGTCAGCGGTTTCTTTTTGTATTTCTGGAATTATCGCATCACGAATTTCAAAAGCGCTCATTTCAGGCTGTAAATCGTAAGTAGCTACTTTTGGGGAAGGGCATAAAATACGTTCTTCTCCCGGAAAAGGCTCTTCACGTCCCCCGTTAAAAAAGAAAGTTACGTGGGGGTATTTTTCTGTTTCAGCAATTCGAATTTGAATTTTCCCTGCTCCAGAAAGAGTTTCTCCGAGGGTATCTTTTAAATTCTCTTTATCAAAAACAACCTGTACGTTATGGAATGAACTGTCGTAATTAGTTAGGGTTACGTAATGTAAATCCAGAGGAGTCATTCCTTGAGCATCAAATGCTTTTTGTGACAGGGCTTGAGTCAATTCACGTCCGCGATCTGTTCTGAAATTAAAGAAGAGCACAACATCATCTTTTTCAACTGGAGCAAGTGCATTCCCGTTGGTGTTCTTTGCAACGAGGGGTGCAATAAATTCATCCGTGATGTCCTTGTCGTAAGAAGCTTGAATCGCAGATGTAAAATCATCTACAGCGGTTCCGTTTCCTCGAACAATTAAATCATACGCTTTTTGGATACGTTCCCAGCGTTGATCTCGATCCATTGCATAGTAGCGCCCAATAACAGAAGCTATTTTACCAGTTGTCGACGCCATGGTGTCTTCGATGTCTTGTATGAATTTTTTCCCCGACTTTGGATCCACATCACGCCCATCTGTAAAGGCGTGTAAGTAGACTTCATCCATTTGCTCGTCCGCCAAAACACCAAGTAATGCTTTGATGTGGTTTATATGCGAATGAACTCCACCGTCCGAAACCAACCCCATCAAGTGAATTTTTTTATTATTCGCTTTGGCGTATGCAATAGCATTTACTAAAACCGCTTCATCTTTCAAAGTATTCTGTTGGACGGCTAAATTTATTTTAGCTAAATCTTGATATACAATTCGACCGGCTCCTAAGTTGATGTGACCAACCTCACTATTCCCCATTTGTCCTTCAGGTAGACCAACGTGTAAGCCATCGGTTCTGAGGCTGTTGTGGGAGTAATTGGTATACAAACCATCAATAAAAGGAGTTTTTGCTTGATCAACAGCAGAGACTGAAGGATCGGGAGATTTCCCCCATCCATCTAGTATCATCAAAATTGCTTTTTGAGACATGAATTATTTTTTTACAAAGATAGCAAATATGACCATGAAATTGTTGCATTAAGAATTCTAACCTATCTTTAAACTTTCTAAAACGTTTTATTTGAATAAAGGAATTGTTTATCGTTCAACAGGGAGTTGGTATCTTGTAAAAGATGCACAAGGAGTTTTTTATTCCTGTCGTATTAAGGGGAAATTCCGGATTCAAGGAATCAAGAGTACCAATCCAATTGCAGTAGGCGATCGAGTTGAATTTGATGTTATAGAAGAAGAGTCCGAGTTGATGGGAGTCATTACCGCCATCGACACTAGAGACAACTATATTGTTCGTCGTTCGGTTAATTTATCAAAGCAGACCCACATCATCGCATCCAATATTGATCAAGCATTCCTATTAATCACCCTCAATAACCCTCCAACATTTTTTGCATTTATCGATCGTTTTTTGATCACAGCAGAAGCCTATCACATTCCAGCGGTTTTATTATTCAATAAAATGGATACCTATGGGGAGGAAGAAAAAGCAGAAATTCAATGGATGCAAAGTGTTTATGAAGCCACAGGGTATACCTGCTATCAGATTTCAAGTTTTAACGAAAAAGATGTTGCGTTGATAGAGAGCCTCATGCAAAACAAATCCTCTATGTTTACTGGCCATAGTGGGGTTGGAAAATCTACCTTACTCAATGCGATTGCTCCTGACCTGAATTTAAAAACCAAAGTCATTTCGGAACAACATCAACAAGGGCAGCACACAACAACCTATGCGGAAATGTTTGATTTAAAAGATAACGCTAGAATTATTGATACCCCGGGCATCAAAGGCTTTGGAGTAGTGGACATGGAACCAGAGGAATTAGGGAATTACTTCCCAGAATTTCTAAAAGTAAAACATTCGTGTAAATTCAATAACTGCTTACATTTAGATGAACCTAAATGTGCAGTAAAGGACGGTGTTGAGGATGAGTCCATTCCTGCTTCTCGCTATAAAAGCTATGTTCAACTTCTCGATGAAGATACCCCTTACAGAAACTAAATTCACTTGATAAATTAAACATGCGTGTAGTAATTCAACGGGTAAAAAAAGCACAGGTAGATATTGAGGGTAAAACCGTTGGGTCTATTGATCAGGGTTTAGTTGTTTTGTTGGGGATCGAAATGGCTGATTCACTCGAAGATGTTATATGGATTGTAAAAAAAATTACCCAACTGCGTATTTTTTCTGATACTGAGGGGATAATGAATCGTTCGTTGCTCGATGTTGCTGGTGGGTTGTTGTTGATTAGTCAGTTTACGCTGATGGCAGCAACTAAAAAAGGCAACCGGCCCTCCTACATTCGCGCTGCAAAACACGATCATGCCATTCCAATGTACGAGGCTTTTATTGCTGAAACTGAAAAGGTGATGGGCAAATCCATAGCAACCGGAGTTTTTGGTGCCGACATGCAAGTTTCACTTTGTAATGATGGACCCGTGACCATTCAGTTGGATTCTAAGAATAAAGAGTAGTTAATAGATGTTAACTTCAATTTCCAAAGAGATTTCAAAACGTTCAAGTACTTTTTCTTGAATCTCTTGCGCCAAACTAAGGATTTCAATCCCACGGGCATTTCCATGATTTACCAGAACGAGTGCTTGGTGTTCATGAACTCCAGCGCCTCCTCTTTTGATACCTTTATACCCTAAACGATCAATGATCCATCCAGCAGGGATTTTAACTTCCGAGTTGGATATTCGGTAGTGGGGCATTTCGGGATACGCAACTAAGAGTTTTTGAAAGTGTTTTTCTGTAATTACTGGATTCTTAAAAAAACTACCGCTATTGCCTATTTTTTTTGGGTCGGGAAGTTTTCGCTGCCGAATTGCAATGACTGCTTCTGCAATATTTTTTGGAGTAGGAAGGTTATTTCCAAGCTCTTCTTGAAGGGTTCCATAAGCTGTTTTTAGGGCGTGATTTTTTTTTGTCAAACGAAATTGCACAGCTGTGATGACATGCTTCCCCTTTAAATCTGTTTTGAAAATCGAATTTCGGTATCCAAAAACTGCTTCTTCAAGATTGAATTGATGAGGAGTTGCAGTTACGGTGTCTAAGGTTGTACAGTTTACAAAACTATTTTTTAGTTCAACGCCATAGGCTCCAATATTCTGTATAGGGGCAGTGCCAATATTCCCTGGAATCAAGGCTAAATTCTCTAATCCACCATAGCCTTGGTCTAAGGTCCAGATCACAAAGTCATGCCAATTTTCGCCTGCTGAGGCTTCGATGATGACATGATCAGCATCTTCTTCAATAACGCGAATTCCCTTTAGGCCGATGTGTATACACAACCCGCTTAGGTTTTTTGTAAAGAGTAAATTACTTCCACCACCTAAGATAAACCTTTCACTAAAATCCTCGTTTAAAAGCGCAGCAACAAGTTCTTCTGTCGTACTTACGCTGGTAAAATATTCACAAAAGCACTCCACTCCAAAGGTGTTGTATGCTTTTAATGATTTTTGTTGTTCGATCGTTTTCAAATCTTATTTTAAGTAACTACAAGATAGAGAACTCAAATCAATTGGAATAAACATCTAGCGCTTTTTCTAAGATATTCGCCGAGCGTAATAAATCCTTTTCATTGAGAACAAAGCCGATCCGAATTTGTTTTTTTCCATAACCAGGTGTCGAGTAAAAACCTGCTGCAGGAGCAAACATTACCGTTTCGTTTCCATCACTAAAATCGGTTAATAACCATTTAGAGAAAACCTCGGCATCATCAACGGGTAATTCTACAATACAATAAAATGCTCCTCTGGGAATAGAAACTTTTACTCCGTCAATTTGTTCAAGAGCATGCACAAGAATGTTTTTTCGTGCAGTGTATTCTTTTTTAACAGCTAATAAATAACTTGCGTCCGAATTGATTGCAGCTTCACTAGCTATTAGTGATAAAGTAGCAGGAGACAAACGTACGTGAGCAAATTTAAGCGCCGTAGCAATTAAGGCTTTGTTTTTAGAAACGATACATCCAACGCGAGCACCACAAAGGCTATACCGTTTAGAAACGGAATCGATCATTATGGCGTGCTCTTTTAGTTTTTCTGACTGTAAAACCGAATAAAATTCGGTAACATCATCGTGAATAAATTCACGGTATACTTCATCAACAATTAAAAATATATTGTGTTTGAGGGCGAGATCGCCAAGAGCTTCAATTTCTTCTTGAGTATATAAATATCCCGTTGGATTACAAGGATTACAAATTAGAATGGCCTTAGTTTTTCCATTAATCTTTGCTTCAATTGAAGGAATAGATGGTAAACGAAATTGCTCTTCAAATAGCGAATGTACTGGAACCACATTGATGTTTGAAGCTGCTGCAAAACCATTGTAATTTGCGTAAAAAGGTTCAGGAATTATAATTTCATCGGCAACGTCACAAATACAACTTAGCGTAAATGAAATTGCTTCGCTAGCACCAGCTGTAACAATTATATCTTGGGGACTAACGTCAATTTTGTTTTTGGAGTAATAGGAACATAAAGAGCCTCTAAAGTCTAAAGTCCCTTCCGAAGGACCGTATGCGAGTAAATCTAGTTTGCTTTTCTGAATCGCTTCAATTGCTTCTTTGGGGGATGCTACGTCGGGTTGACCGATGTTGAGGTGAAAGACCTTTGTGCCGCGTACCTTTGCCTGTTCTGCAAATTGAACAAGTTTTCTTATTGGTGATTCCGGGAGGTCTCTTCCTTTTTGCGATAAAGTAGGTAGTGTTGATTGCATGCACAAATATCGAAAAAAAAACAGGGTTCTTATTGTTTGGAATGTTTTTTGTTAACTTTAAGTTGTATTCGATCACTTCAATTAGTTTCCTTCTAAAAGATGAAGTTAAGGAAGGGATGGATGTTTAATTGCAATCCCCATGAAGCAAGCCCTAGTTCTTATTGTTCAGTTGTTTTTACTTTTCAGTATTCATCCTATTAAAGCGCAGTCTAGTTTTTCGTTTTCTGATGGAAGTGACAAGCGAGTTTTTTCTTTTGAATTGGTCAACAATTTTATTATTGGAAGATGGGAATTTAAGCTTTAGTCAACGTATGGGAACCCAGATTGATGGAATTTTGGGTGCTACACTTTTTAAGGATTATAAGATAACTGTGAATTATAATACAGAGCGACTGCGTATCGAGCGATCCCAAGAAAAAACAACTTCTTGCAGAAAGTGCAGTATTCTCCCCATTCGTTTTAGAAACAGTAAACCCTTGGTTCGTGCTAGTATCACTCAAGAAGACGGGAAGCGAGTTGAAGGTGATTTTTTAATCGATAGCGGCTCAAGCGATGCGCTATGAGTTTTGATCAACATGATGAAGTAGAAAAACCTACTTCCTTTTTTCCAGATTTTTTAGGAATTGTTATCAACGGAGATGTGTTTGGTGATCGAAGTAAAATCAATGTATTTCGGTTGGGTTCTTTTACATTGAATCAAGTAAAAGCTGCTTTTCCTGACAGTTTAGGCTCCTACAAAGTATTGGTTGATTCGAAGCGGATTGGGAGTATTGGTGGAGAACTGTTGAAGCGTTTTAAAGTAACTTTTGATTATCCAAACAAGCAAGTTGTTTTAAAGAAAACTTTCAAGACATTCGATCGGTTTTATTATAATTTAAGTGGAATTGAATTGCAATATAAAGGGGAAAGCTTGGTAAAAGAAAAAGTGTCTAGTTTTCAGTCAAGAGATATTCCTGAAAATGAGAGTCACAACAGGGGGATTAAAATTTATTTATCACAATTATATCGGTTGCGATTTAGACCCATAATTGAAATTGCAAACCTCCGTGTAAATTCTCCAGCAGCTTTAGCCGGATTGAAAGAAGGGGATGTTATCACTTCGGTCAATGGGAAAAGAGTTGGTGATATTGATTTACAAGAAATCATGCATCAGTTTCAGAAAAAACCGGGTGCAAAAATAAAATTAGGAATCCTACGAGCAGGGGTTAGACTCAATTATAAATTTGTCCTAAAGGCACTTTTATGACGAAGGCTGAACAGTTCCTTTTATTTTTAGCGAAACAATAGGGGTTTCTGATGCGTTAGAATTCACGGTAATGGTTTTACGAATTGGTCCCACTCGATTGGTGTCGTATTTTACTTGAATTTCACCGCTTTCACCAGGAGCTATTGGTGCCTCTGGTTTTTTTGGAATAGTACATCCGCAAGAAGAATACACTTTAGTGATTTCTAAGGGCATATCCCCTGAATTGACAAAAGTAAAGATGCGAATACCATCGCTTCCTTTGACAATTTCTCCATAATCTACCACACTAGATTGGAATTCTATTTTGGGTCCGACTGTTTGTGAGAATCCATTGTAACTGAATGCTAGAAATAAACAGAAAGTGGTAATAATATTTTTCATTTTCATCGATTTAGTTAGTACCAATTTACATAATTTTACTCAACTCAATAAAAGCACTACAAAAGTGAACGGTTTCCTTTTGTAATCCCTTTAAGAAAATTACTTTTGTTATTTATAACAAAAACCAGACCATTTATGTCGATTTCCTCAAAATTTGAAGCCTCAACTGTCGAACAGAAATGGTATGACTATTGGCTCAGTAATAAATACTTTGCTTCTACACCCGACGACCGTCCTGCCTATTCTATTGTAATTCCGCCCCCAAATGTGACTGGAATTCTTCATATGGGACATATGTTGAATGTATCCTTACAAGATATTTTAATTCGTAGGGCTAGAATGCAAGGATATAATGCGTGCTGGGTTCCAGGAACCGATCATGCGTCTATTGCCACTGAAGCGAAAGTAGTAGCCCGTCTTAAAGAGCAAGGAATTGATAAAAATGATTTAACTCGAGAAGCGTTTTTGGAGCATGCTTGGGATTGGACTGAGGAGTACGGAGGCCTTATTTTAAAACAATTACAAAAGCTGGGTGCTTCTTGTGACTGGGATAGAACCAAATTTACATTAGATGACGATATGTCAGCGTCTGTAATACAGGTTTTTGTTGATTTGTTTAATAAAGGTTTGGTGTATCGAGGATATCGGATGGTAAACTGGGATCCTGAAGCTCAAACAACTCTGTCTGATGAAGAAGTTGTTTATGAAGAGAAGCCTGGTTTTTTATACCATATTGCATACGAAGTTGAAGGCGAAACAACGCCGCTTATTATTGCAACTACTCGTCCGGAAACAATTTTCGGGGATACCGCTATTTGTATTCATCCTGAAGATGAACGTTTCCAGCATTTAAAGGGAAAGAAAGTAAAAGTACCTTTAGCCAATCGATGGATACCGCTCATTCAAGATGATTATGTGGATATGGAGTTTGGAACAGGTTGTTTAAAAGTTACACCTGCACACGACATCAACGACAAGGCTTTAGGAGAAAAACATAATTTAGATCTTATTGATATATTCAATGCTGATGCTACGCTCAATGCGCACGGATTGCATTATGAAGGCCAAGACCGTTTTGTGGTTCGTAAGGCTGTTGCTAAAGAATTAGAAGAATTAAGCGTTTTAGTTAAAAAAGAAGATTACACCCACAAGGTTGGAACTTCTGAACGAACAAAGGCTGTAATTGAACCGCGCTTATCGGATCAATGGTTCTTGAAAATGGAACAATTGGCTGAGCCTGCAATTAAAGCAGTTCTCGAATCGGAAGAAGTTGCTTTGGTTCCTGCTAAATTTAAAAACACCTACCGTCACTGGATGGAGAATATCCGTGACTGGAATATCTCACGTCAGTTGTGGTGGGGTCAACAAATACCAGCTTACTATTACAGCAACAATCCAGAAGATTTTGTGGTTGCAACTACTGCAGAACAAGCCCTTGAATTAGCGCGATCCAAATCTGGTAATGCCGATTTGAAAGCAAGTGACCTTGGTCAAGACAAGGACGTATTGGATACTTGGTTTTCTTCGTGGTTATGGCCAATCTCTGTGTTCGATGGTATTCGAAACCCGGATAACGAAGAAATAAATTATTACTATCCTACTAGAGACCTTGTTACCGGTCCAGACATCTTATTTTTCTGGGTAGCACGAATGATCATTTCGGGCTATGAATACCGCAATGAAAAACCATTTTCAAAAGTATACCTTACGGGTCTTGTACGGGATAAGCAAGGGCGAAAAATGTCGAAACAATTAGGGAATTCTCCAGATGCTTTAAAACTAATTGATGATTTCGGAGCTGATGCTGTCCGAGTAGGGCTCATGTTGAGTTCAGCCGCTGGGAATGATTTACTGTTCGATGAAAGTCTGTGCCAACAAGGAAAGAATTTTTCTAATAAAATATGGAATGCCTATCGCCTGATTGAAGGTTGGGAAGTTGATGAAAACAGAAACCAATCGGCTGTAAGTAAAGAAGCATTGCACTGGTATACTCAAAAGTTCCAGCAGGCCTTAGAACAAATCAACGATAATTTTGATAAATACCGTATCTCCGACGCCATGATGACATCGTACAAGCTCATCTGGGATGATTTTTGTTCGTGGTTATTGGAAGCGATTAAACCGGCCTATGGCGACCCTATTGATGGACAAACCTATCGTGAGGTTCGTGTATTATTTGAAGACAATCTAAAGCTACTTCACCCGTTTATGCCTTTTCTTACTGAAGAATTATGGCAGGATATGGATACCCGTGCAGTTGAGGAAGCATTGATAGTGAGTGCGTGGCCAGAGGTTCAAGCTTATGATGAAAAACTTATCCAACGTTTTGAAGAAGCTACTGGAGTAATTGGCGGAATTCGAAACTTTAGAAAAGAAAAAGAACTTGGTTTTAAAGAAGTACTGGCACTACAGGTAATTGGTTCAGTCGAAGCCATTCCATTTGAATCCTTGGTTCAGAAAATGGGGCAATTGAGCAGTGTGTGTTATGAAGAAACAATATCAGATCAAACTGGAGGTGCATTTCGCGCCAATGGGTTGGAATTCTTTATCCCTCTAGAAGGGAAGATTGATGTAGAAAAAGAACGTCTCAAACTACAAGAAGAGCTGAAATATGCAAACGGTTTCTTACTATCGGTTCAAAAGAAACTTGCAAATGAGCGTTTTGTCTCCAATGCACCCGATCAAGTTTTGGCTAATGAACGAAAGAAAGAAGCTGATGCTTTAGAGAAAATTGAAGTCATTGAAAAAAGTTTGGCCTTTCTCTAATAAACTGTTACTTCTTTGCAACTACATCGATACCGCCTGTTACTACTTGGTTGAGTTCGACATTAATATGGGTTCCAACTGGAAAATATAGGTCTACACGCGAGCCAAATTTGATGAACCCAGCATCGGTGCCTTGTACTACCTCCTGACCTTCTTGTGCGTAATTTATAATCCTACGGGCTAGCGCTCCAGCTATTTGACGATATAAGATCGCACCAAAGGATTTGTTTTCTAATACGATGGTAGTACGCTCATTCTCTTCAGACGCCTTTGGATGCCATGCTACAAGATATTTCCCGGGGTGATACTTGCTGAACAATACTTTTCCACTCATCGCATAGCGAGTAACATGTACGTTTATGGGAGACATAAAAATTGAAACCATCAGCCGTTGGTCTTTAAAATATTCTTTTTCATACACCTCTTCAATAACCACTACCTTACCATCTACCGGTGCAATAACATGATCTGCATTGATTGGAGTATTTCTTTTTGGATTTCTAAAGAACTGTAATACGATAATTAGTAGACCCAAGGCAACTAGCTGTAGTCCCCATTTGAGCCAAAGAATAGTGATGAAGAAATCAGCTCCCAGAGCAATTCCAGCAGTAAATAAAAATGTGAAAATTATAATAAAGAAACCTTCTTTGTGGAACATCTTAAATGAATTTTAATAATAAATAATAAAAGGGAGCTACAAAAATAACACTATCCATGCGATCATAAAAACCACCATGACCGGGGATTAAACTTCCACTGTCTTTTACTTTTGCAACCCGTTTAAAATAGGATTGAACAAAGTCACCTAAAGTGGCAAGCACAGGAATCAATACTGCAAACAGAATCCATAGGTTGCTGTCAAAAATATACATTTTTAATTCAATAAAATAAGTGACTAGGATGGTGGCTAGCATCCCGCCAAAAAAACCTTCCCATGATTTTTTAGGAGATATAGCCGGCAGTAATTTGTGTTTTCCAAATTTCGATCCAAACAGATAGGCAAAAGAATTGTTTGCCCATATCGCAATATAGAGTAAGGCCAGTATACAGGGTTCGTATGCTAAACCGTCAAAAGCTGTTCGAGTAATGAAGTAAGATGATAAAACAATATATCCCATGCTTAATACAAATTGAACAGGATAGCTGTATTCTATTTTCTTTGAATTGAATAACATAGCCACCAAAACCAAGTTGATCGTAAGAGCACTATAAACTAAAATATCTTCTGTAAACGTACTGACAAAGCCGAGAGTGGCATAAACTGAAAGTAAGACAAGAGTAAGTATAGGAATAAAACTTTTGAATTGAATCAAGCGTTGGAATTCCCAGAGGGCTAGGCCCGAAAAAAGAAGTACAACGGCTGTTATGGCGATGGGAGACAAGAAGATAGCACCCATTAAAACCCCTGCGTATAGGCTGCCTGATAATGCACGAATTTGTATATCTTTCATTTAAGAATCTTCTTGAACGAGTAAATATAAGTTTTTTGTGCTACTCCCGTAAGAAAGGAAATCATCTTCTTTATTGGTATCAAAAGTGTTTAGTGTGGTAATGTTTGAAGGTAAGTCTTCTTTGTATCGGGTATTGATCATGGTCATTGCTTCACTTACATCTTCTACAAATTGAGCAGCACTCGCCAAAATGATAAGATTTTCAGGAAGTTCATCGAGCTTCAGGTTCTGTATCTGATGACTGCAAACTAAAACCGATCCTTTGTTTGCAATCAGATATTCACAACCCAACAATTGAACCGTAGCTTTTTTATTTTCCAAAGCCTCAGGATTTACTGTGATGTTGAAAAAACTATTCAAGCTCTTAGAATCGCTTTTGAGATCGCTGCTGCCCCAACCGTTCTCAGCTAAAATTCTATGAAAATAGTTTCGAGTTTGCTCTACGTTTTCACTGAAAATAAACTTCCCCCCTTTTTCGGTAAAAACTCGTGCAAAATGGAGTTCTTTCGGATCTTTTTTGGAAGCTAGGTACGGACTTTTATCAGTATTTTGCTCCTTTTTTTTTGATCCAAAAATATTACTAAAGAGCCCCACAGGAAATTATGTTTATTCAGTTACAGTCTTTTTATCGCCCTTAACCTCTTCCTCTTTGTCAAAGGGTCTTTCCCCCAAAATAGTCAACAAATCATCTTTAAAGAGAACTTCTTTTTCTAAAAGGCGTTCGGCTAGAGTAGTGAGTTTATCTTTGTTGTCTTTAATTAATTTCAGAGCACGATCGTACTGTCCTTCAATTAAAACAGAAATCTCCTTATCAATTTTTTGAGCTGTATCTTCAGAATATGGCTTAGAGAAATTATAATCCGATTGACCGCTTGAGTCGTAATAAGTAATGTTTCCTATGGCGTCATTTAATCCATAAACCGTAACCATGGCTTTAGCCTGACGGGTTACTTTTTCTAAATCGCTTAAGGCTCCGGTTGAAATCTTATCGAAGATTACTTTTTCTGCAGCACGTCCTCCTAGAGTTGCACACATTTCATCGAGCATTTGTTCAGTACGAACAATCATTCGCTCCTCAGGAAGGTACCATGCAGCTCCTAGGGATTGTCCTCTTGGGACAATAGTTACTTTTACTAAAGGAGCAGCGTGTTCGAGTAACCAGCTGACCATAGCATGACCGGCTTCGTGAAAAGCGATCGTTCTTTTTTCTCCTGGAGTTATGATTTTATTTTTCTTTTCAAGACCTCCAACAATACGGTCTACCGCATCTAAAAAGTCTTGTTTTCCTACTGATTTTTTATTTTTACGAGCAGCTATTAAAGCAGCTTCATTACATACATTGGCGATGTCTGCTCCTGAGAACCCAGGGGTTTGTTTCGATAAGAAATCAACGTCTAAAGTTTTCGTTGTTTTAAGGGGAGCAATGTGTACAGCAAAAATTTGTTTACGTTCTCGAACATCGGGAAGGTCAACATAAATTTGTCGGTCGAAACGACCTGCACGCATCAGGGCTTTATCCAATACATCAGCTCGGTTTGTTGCTGCTAAGACGATTACATTGGTATTGGTTCCAAAACCATCCATCTCGGTCAACAATTGATTCAAGGTATTCTCACGCTCATCATTAGAACCAGTCATGTTACTTTTACCACGAGCCCTACCAATTGCATCTATTTCATCAATGAATATGATGGCAGGTGATTTTTCTTTGGCTTGCTTAAAGAGATCACGTACACGCGATGCACCAACCCCTACAAACATTTCTACAAAATCCGAACCTGAAAGTGAAAAGAAAGGAACTTTTGCCTCTCCTGCTACTGCTTTTGCAAGTAAAGTTTTACCTGTTCCTGGAAGTCCAACAAGCAGTGCACCTTTGGGAATTTTACCTCCTAGCACGGTGTATTTGTCTGGGTTTTTTAAGAAGTCTACAATTTCTTGAATTTCTTCTTTTGCTCCTTCTAAACCAGCTACATCTTTAAAGGTAGTTTTGATGTCTGTTTTTTCGTCAAAAAGTTTTGCTTTCGATTTTCCAATATTAAAAATCTGGCTTCCACCACCGGCACCGCCGCCGCCAGACATTCTCCGCATTAAGAAAATCCAAACACCCACAATAAGTAAGATAGGGAGGAAGCTCAAGAAAATATCCATCCAACGATTTTCTATGGTTGTGAAATCATATCGAAAAGTAATGCCGTTACTTTCTGCTTTTTCAAGCTTACGCTGAAATAATTCAAGATTCCCCACTTCAAATTGATAGTGCGGCCCTTTAATATTTTCTTGCCCAAAAAGATTTTTGGTTTTCGTTCCTGAGTGAATGGACTTTTCCAAAGCTTTTTCAGTCAACGAAACTTTGGCTAAGTTTTTATTATAAACCACAACTTCCATGACATCTCCATCGTTGAGGAAACGTTCGAATTCTGAAATATTAGTTTTTTTAAGCGTCTGAGAACTACTGTCTCCAAACATGCTTACAGCCAATAATCCAACAATTACGAGTCCATAGACCCAATACGTATTGAACTTCGGTTTTTTAGGTAGATTTTCTTTTGCCATAATTTTATTTACAGATTGGAGGCGATTAATGTAGTTTCAGCATCTCCCCAAAGTTCTTCAATATTATAGTGCGCTCTTGTTTCTCTTTGAAATACATGCACAACTACGTCTATATAGTCCATCAAAACCCACTCAGAATTATCCAATCCTTCTGTGTGAAATGGTTTTTCGTGGATGGCTTTACTTACTATTTTATGAATTGATCCAACAATTGCCGATACATGGGTATTTGAGGTTCCACTACAAACTATAAAATAATCACAAACCGTGTTTTCTATTTTTCTTAAATCGAGGAGTTTTACTTCAAGGCCTTTAACTTCTTCTATCCCTAGAATTATCTGTGAAATTAGATTATCAGAACTATTGGAAGGTTTTATCATCAAATTTTTTTCTTTAGTGCAAATTTATTATATTCTAGTCAGACACTAGCAAATTAAGATGCCATATTTCAAATTAATCAAAATTGATGCCACCGACTCCACCAATTCTTTGCTCAAGCAACGATATCTGGCTAATTCGTGCTTGGATGGGGAGGTTTTGTGGACAAGTATTCAGCGTCAGGGGAGGGGGCAAAGAAACACCGTCTGGCTGTCTGATCCGGGTAAAAACCTAGCTTTCAGTATATATAAAGAATTTAATACGGCTGAGGTTCAAAACCCTTTTTTGTTGAGTTGTCTGGTTTCCCTTGGGGTACAGGCTGCATTAGAATCTTTAATGATTCCTCAGCTTTGTGTAAAATGGCCTAACGACATTCTGTCAGGTGAGAAAAAGATTTGTGGTGTGTTGATCGAAAATATGTTCAAAGGCAGTTTGTTGCATGCGAGTATCGTCGGTATAGGGCTTAATGTAAATCAAGAAAATTTTAAAAACTTACCCAGGGCAGCTTCGATGCTTCAGATTTCGGGAACAACCTATGATTTGCAGGATGTTTTGGCAACTTGCTTGGATCATATTCGACAAAAGCTAGAATTAATCAACCTTCCAGAAGAACAGATCATAAAGCTTTATGAGGCTTCTTTATATCGCATTGGAAAACCAAGTACATTTGAAACCGACGGCCGCTTATTAACAGGAATTATCAGAGGGGTTAGCCTTCAAGGATTGCTCAAGGTTCAATTGGAAGATAGCCAAATGGCTCTTTATGATTTAAAAACAATTCAACTTAAAAACTAAGGCTTCCAGTTGGCTGGATCTTTTCTCCAGTTTACTAATGTTTCTTGTTGCTCTTTTTTAATGGTAGCCGATGCGGTTGCGTGTTGAATCAAATGATTATAATCGCTCAGTGTATAAAGTTGTACCCCAGCTTCTTTAAAGTTATTTTCTGCGATTGAAAAGCCATAAGTAAACAAGGCAATCATCCCCAACACTTCAATTCCTTCTGCTTCAATTGCAGTTACAGCATTCAAACTACTCATCCCCGTACTAATCAAATCTTCGATAACAACAACCGCTTGCCCTTCCTGAACTATACCCTCAATTTGATTTTGACGTCCATGCTTTTTGGGTTCTGGGCGGACATATACAAAGGGTAAATTTAATTTTTGAGCAACTAAAGCTCCAATCCCAATTGCGCCAGTTGCTACTCCAGCAATGGTTACATCTGTACCGTAAAGTGCAGTAACTTGTTGAGCAATAGCATCTGTAAGATAAGCACGAACTTTAGGGAAAGACAAAGCCAAACGATTGTCACAGTAGATTGGAGATTTCCATCCACTCGCCCAAGAGAATGGATTTTTTGGTTCCAATTTTATTGCATTTATTTGTAGTAAATGAGCTGCCGTTTCAAAGGCAATTTTTTCGTTGTAAATCATAGGCAAATGTATAAAGTATTTTTCAATCAAAAACCAATTTTCTTAACTACTGAATTGGTTCCTCAAACCTTTCGTACTCCTGTGTTGTTTATTAAGTTTTCATCGCCCGAAAATATTGTAAAAGCACTTAAGTCTAAACAAACGGATTGTTTGTATTTGTATCATCACAAGGAAGATAAGTTGTGGATGCATTTTCTCAGACATTTTCCAATTGTCGAGGCTGCTGGTGGTTTGGTACGTCATGATGATGGGCGTTTCCTTTTTATTTACAGGAATGACAAATGGGATCTTCCAAAGGGTCGCATTGAAAAAAACGAACCCATTCGACTTGCAGCAGTTCGAGAAGTTGAAGAGGAAACCGGAGTCGACGGTTTAGAAATTGTAAAACCCCTCATCGAAACCTTTCATGTTTTTAATCGCAATGGAAGGTATAAGCTCAAAAAAACCTTTTGGTTTGAAATGAAAACAGCCTCAAAAGTTACGCTGATTCCACAGCTGAATGAAGGGATTCAGCAAGCGGTATGGATTATGGAAAAAGAAATTCCTCAGAAGTTTGAAAATGCCTACGAAAATATAAAGGAAGTATACGGTTTTCTTCTTTAGGAATCAGTTACTGCTTTCGGTACCAAGTGCGCATAATCTCCGTGATTTTGAATTACCTCTCGAACAATACTGCTGCTTATAAAAGAAGTTTCGGTTGAAGTCAATAGAAAAACTGTTTCAATATCAGATAAACTACGGTTGGTGTGAGCAATTGCTTTTTCAAACTCAAAATCAGCTGGGTTTCTAAGACCACGTAAAATAAAAGATGCGTTGATGCGCTCGCAGAAATTCACAGTCAATCCTTCGTAGGTTTTAACTGAAATTTTAGTTTCTCCTTCGAAGGTTTTTTCAATAAAATTTTTGCGTTGTTCCAAAGTAAACATATACTTTTTATTGGAATTGACTCCAATCGCAATTACAATTTCATCAAATAGAGGAAGTGCCCGTTGAATGATATCAATGTGGCCGTTGGTGATGGGGTCAAAGGAGCCTGGGAAAATCGCTTTTTTCATAGCATTAAAGGTATTCTTTTTTTCTTAGAGCTTCACCAATGAGTTCTTCTAGGAATTCTAGTAAAGAAATTCCATCGGCTTCCAGTTGTTGCGGAATCAGACTTTGGAGGGTCATCCCAGGGATGGTGTTGACCTCGAGTAAATGAGGGATGCCGTTCTCGAAAATGAATTCACTCCGTGTAACGCCTTCCAATCCCATCTTTTGATAAATCTTTTTAGAAAGAGTAACGGCAGCTTCGGTCCACGCTTCTGGAAGTTGTGCTGGGGTTATCTCTTTGGATTTTCCTTCATACTTTGCTTCGTAGTCAAAAAAGTCATTTTCACTGATGATTTCAGTTATCGGCAATACCTTGATCTTCTTTTTCCATTTTAAAACTCCAACACTTATTTCGCGGCCAACAAGTGCTGCTTCAATGAGTACTTGGTGATCTTCTTTAAATGCATTTTCAATGGCAAGTGGAAGTTCTTTGGCGTTGTATACTTTGGATATTCCAAAGCTGCTACCCGCGCGATTAGCTTTAACAAAACAGGGAAAGCCCACGGCTTGCTCTATGGTTTCAGTACTATAGTCATCGCCTTGGTCCAGGGTATAAAAACGTGCGGTTGGGATGTTTAGGGATCGGGCTACTGCCAAGCAGTCTCTTTTGTTGTAGGTTAGACCAGCGGTATAACTGGAACAACTGCTCTGAGGGATTTGTAACAATTCAAGCATTCCAGCTAATTGTCCGTTTTCTCCTGGAGCTCCATGGATCATATTGATGATCACATCAAATGTTATTTTCTCACCCTTTTTGGTGAATGAAAAGTCAGCCTTATCCAAGTTGTACTCGTTTTCTGCAGCATCAGAAACGGACCAATCAGCCTTTGTGATTTGAATGTAAAAGACTTCATGCGAACTGTTTTGTAGCGCATTGAAAACGGTGGCACCACTTTTTTTAGAGATATCGTGTTCTGAGGTAAATCCTCCCCAGGCAACTCCAACGACTGTATTCATTTGATTAGGATTATAATAGTTCTAAAATTCTTAGGTAAAGGTAATTGTTTTCCAGCGTTCAAAACAAGCGGGATTTATTATCTTTACCGCAGATAAAAATCAAAATGAATTTTTTGCGTTTCTTTTTCAGTAAACTCTTTGTAAAGCAATTGCTTTGGGCTGGTCTCATTATCGTATTGTTTATCGGGTTGTGTTTTTGGGGTTTAAACTGTTATACCCAACATGGAAAACACACTCAAGTTCCTGATATTGAAGCACTCTCTTTAGAGACTGTCGCTACTGTTTTGAGTCAATATGAACTCCGTTACGAAGTATTAGATTCTGCAAAATTTAACCCAAAATATCCACCTTTTTCTGTAATTGAGCAGCTGCCAACTGCTGGTTCAGACGTAAAACAAGGAAGAAAAATTTACCTAACAGTCAATCCCTCTGGCTATAGAAAGCTCAGTGTTCCCAATGTAATACAAATCACCAAGCGTAATGCTGAAACCCGTCTTACCGCTGTAGGATTTGAACTGGGTGAAATTAGTTACCGCAATAGTATAGGAAAGGATATGGTTCTCGAAATCCGTTATCAAGGAAATAAAATCGAGCCCGGAACAGTTCTTTCCAAAACTTCAAAAATAGACTTAGTCTTAGGAAATGGAAAACGATAATTTAGATCCCGAATTTCAGGGAGAACAAGTGCTACACGAGCACTTTTCTTTTACTGCAGATCTGGGACAAGAGCCTCTTCGAGTGGACAAATATTTGATGAATCGAGTAGAGAATGCTACCCGAAATAAAATTCAAAATGCTGCTAAAGAGGGCAGTATTTTTGTTAATGATGTTGTTGTTAAATCGAGCTATAAAGTAAAAGGGGGCGATACCGTTCGCGTACTTTTTGGACATCCTCCCTACGAAAACCTCTTGGTGGGCGAGGACCTTCCCATCGATGTGGTTTATGAAGACGATAGTTTGATTATCGTAAACAAAGCAGCAGGAATGGTCGTTCATCCCGGTCATGGAAACTACTCTGGGACACTCATAAACGGCCTGATGTTTCATTTCGATAACCTACCTCAAAACGACAAACAACGTCCCGGTTTGGTACATCGAATCGATAAAGACACAACGGGTTTGTTGGTGGTTGCTAAAACAGAATCCGCAATGACCCATCTGTCGAAGCAGTTTTTTGATAAAAGTTCTGAACGCAAGTATTTCGCCTTGGTTTGGGGTGATGTGAAAGCGGACAGTGGAACCATAGAAGGTAACATCGGTCGTCATCCGAGAAACCGTTTGCAGATGACCGTCTTCGATGAGGAGGAGGAGATTGGAAAACCCGCAGTTACCCATTACAACGTATTGGAACGCTTTGGCTATGTTACTTTTTTAGAATGTCAATTGGAGACCGGTCGTACACACCAGATTCGTGCTCATATGAAGCATATTGGTCATACCCTCTTTAACGATGAGCGTTACGGCGGAGATGCCATACTAAAGGGAACTAGTTTTACGAAGTACAAACAGTTTGTGGATAATTGTTTTAAACTCCTTCCACGTCAAGCCCTTCATGCAAAAACCCTAGGTTTTGAACATCCGGTGACTGGAAAGTGGATGCAGTTCGATTCTGAAATCCCAAACGACATGCAACTAGCGCTTGAAAAATGGCGCCAATATGCGGTTCATAAAAATTTATAATACGGCTATAAAAAGTTGGAATCCAATTCTCTTGTAGTTTTCAATTGAACCGCTTACTTTTAAGTAAAATTGATGAACTATGAAAATGATCATTTCCCCTGCCAAATCTTTAAATTTTGAAAAGGAACTTCCGACTTCAGAAGCGACACAAGCTGTGTTTTTGTCTGAAGCTGAACGAATCAATAAACTGCTGAAGAAAAAATCGGTCAAGGCCGTTGGGAAACTCATGGGAATTTCTGAAAATTTATCTCAGCTGAATTGGGAACGAAACCAGGCTTTTCAACTGCCTTTTACACCCGAAAATGCCCGCCCAGCAATTTACACCTTCGATGGAGACGTATATACCGGTCTCGATGTATTCAGTCTTCCAACTTCTAAGATAGGAGCCTTACAAAATCAATTACGGATTCTATCGGGTTTATATGGACTTTTGAAGCCCTTGGATTTAATTCAAGCCTACAGATTAGAGATGGGAACTAAATTCCCAGTTGGCGTGAAGAAAAACCTGCCCGACTTTTGGAAAACTAAAGTTACCCAAATCCTGAACGATGAATTAGACGAAAATGAACTTCTCGTAAACTTAGCCAGTAACGAGTATTTTGCAGCAATCGATACCCAAGCGTTGAAAAGCAACATCATCACCCCTCAGTTTAAAGATTTTAAGAACGGCAAACTCAAGATGATTTCGTTTTTTGCAAAAAAAGCCCGTGGGACGATGGTTCGGTATATCCTCGATCATGAGTGTAATACACAAGCCGATCTGTTAGGATTTAATACAGACGGTTATCAGTACAGCGAAGAACATTCCCTAAACGAAATGCAGCCTGTTTTTATCCGCTAGGATTTTGCTCACTTTTTTTTATTTTTTTTCCGGTTTCTTCGAACACCCGGACTGCCTAAAATAATTTTCCCGCGACGGGTTTTTTTATCTCCTTTTCCCATAAGTAGTTGATTTGGTTTCAACTAATATATCTATTTTTAGATTAAATTCCAATTATGTGGTACCATAAACATCCATATCCATCTTTTATTCCAGAAAATACTACCCGATTGATTGTCGGTACTTTACCGCCACCTCGATTTTCAACAGGAGCATTGAACGATCAAGATGTTGATTTCTGCTATGGTAGTAGTAACGGCATGTTGTGGAAAATTTGGGATCGTTTGTATGACCTGAACTTGGTTTATGAAAACACCCACTTTACCATAGAACAACGCAAAGCATTTTTAAAGCGAGAGCGTTTTGGTATTTGCGATATTGTGAGCGCAGCTTACCGCGATAAGATCAATGTCTCCGACCTTGGTATGCAGCAGCCCGAGTTACGCGACCTCTTGGGGATTTTAAAACAACACCCCAAGGTAGATGCACTAATTTTTACAGGAGGAAGCAGTAAAAATGGTCCGGAATATTTTTTACGGAAACTCTTAAAAAAAGCGGCTATTCCATTAGAATGTGTAGACGATCAGGTTCCTCGTAAACATCAATTTGTATGTGCCGGTCGAGTCATCACAACCCACAGCCTTACCGCTCCCTCAGGAACCGCCAATAGAGCTATTGGGAGTATGCCCGCCTATAAAGAAGCCAAAGCCCAGGATCCCTGTTATACCGCCTTTGATTTTCGGGTAGAGCAGTATGGACAGGTTTTTCGGGGGGGAGCGTTGTAACCGAAAATCTATTCATTCGAACATATTAATGCCCCCTTTTTCACTCTTCTTTATCGTTTTTTTTAAATAAACCATAACTAGTCTATATACACACCTTTAGGTATGTTTATTTCCGTTATATTTTTATTTTGCTCAACAATACCTCCCATATAGGGCTGTATTGTAGAATGAATTGTCCCGTAAATTCGATCAAAATAAAATTTCATCTCGGCTGTTTTATATATAAAAACCCATTCCAAAAAAGAAAATACAGAAAGTGGTTTCCACCAAGTGGGAACCGAATAAAAACGAGTTTTTGGGCAAACGTAGATCATGGTGTAAGAATAGATTTGGGTCTATGCTACACTAAAGATATAAAAAAAATAAAAAAAGTTGGATTATGCTCTAATGGAGCGCACAAAGGTTTCGATCTGGTCCACACCCTTTTCTTCTAAAAATTTGATGAAGGCAGATCCAATAATGGCACCACGGGAATGCAAACTAGCCGCTTCATAGGTTTCGGCATTACTGATCCCAAAACCAACCACGGTGGGGGTGTTGAGGTTCATTTGGGCAATGCGCCGGAAATAGTCGGTTTGGGTGTTGCCGAAAGTACTTTGTGCTCCGGTCACCGCTGCACTCGACACCATATAGATAAAGCCGTTCGAAACCTCGTCGATATAGCGAATGCGTTCTTCGGGAGTTTGGGGGGTGATGAGGAACATATTGTATAAACCGTGTTGTTCAAAGAGTGTTTTGTATTGCTCGTGATAAACATCTACGGGGAGATCGGGAATGATGAGTCCATCGATACCCACAGCTGCACAGCGGGCTAGAAATTTTTCAATACCGAATTGCATCATGGGGTTAAAATAGCCCATAAGCACCAAGGGAATGCTGATGTGTTCCCGTATGCCTTCCAATTGTGTAAACAGTTTTTCGGTTGTCATTCCATTTCGGAGGGCTTGGGTAGAACTTTCTTGTATGGTGGGTCCATCGGCCAATGGGTCGGAAAAAGGCAAGCCAATTTCGACCATGTCTACTCCAGCAGCTTCCAGCTTTTTTAGAATAGGCACCGTGTCTTCTAGGTTGGGAAAACCTGCAGAAAAGTAAATGGACAATAGTTTTTTGTCTTCGTTGAATTTTTGATCGATTCTATTCATTACAATTTAAAATAATCAATATAGGTATCCAGGTCTTTGTCGCCACGCCCGGAACAGTTAAACACAATAATTTCTTCTGGTCCAAATTTACGCACATCGAGTGCTGCAAAGGCATGAGCCGTTTCTATGGCAGGAATAATCCCTTCCATTTGGGAGAGGGTAAGTCCCCAGTCCATCGCCTCTTGATCCGGGATGGAAATGAATTCTGCCCGCTTGCTTCTAAACAAATGTGCATGCATGGGGCCTACGCCTGGATAGTCCAACCCAGCAGAGATGGAATAGGGTTCGGTGATTTGTCCGTCGGGAGTTTGCATCAAGAGGGTTTTACTCCCGTGGATGATGCCTTCTTTCCCAAGGGCAGAAGTAGCTGCACTCTCGCCAGAATCGATGCCCTTTCCGGCAGCTTCTACGGCGATAATATTGACACGATCATCGTTGAGGTAGTGGTAGTATAGTCCAGCGGCATTACTTCCTCCCCCCACACAGGCAATCACATGGTCGGGATAGTCGCGACCTTCTTGTTCTTGGAGTTGCCATTTGGTTTCCTCACTAATAACCGATTGAAAACGAGCAACCATATCGGGATAGGGATGTGGTCCAACCACCGAACCAATGATGTAGTGGGTGTCCACCGGATTGTTGATCCAATCGCGGATGGCTTCGTTGGTAGCGTCTTTAAGGGTTTTACTCCCCGACTGTGCCGGACGTACCGTTGCGCCTAACATTTTCATTCGCGCTACATTGGGTGCCTGACGTTTGATGTCCAATGCCCCCATATACACAATACATTCAATACCCATCAAGGCACAAACCGTGGCCGTGGCTACACCGTGTTGCCCTGCACCTGTTTCGGCAATGATGCGATTTTTCCCTAGGCGCTTGGCCAAAAGAATCTGCCCAATGGTATTGTTGACCTTATGCGCTCCGGTATGACATAAATCTTCCCGTTTGAGGTAAATCTTGGTGTTGTATTTTTCAGACAGTCGCTTGGCGAAATAAAGTGGTGTTGGGCGACCGACATAGTCTTTCAGCAAGGCATCAAATTCTTTTTTAAAATCTGGATCGGCTGAAATTTTTAAATAACTTTCGCGAAGTTCGGCTACATTTGGATAGAGCATTTCAGGGATAAAGGCACCGCCAAAGTCTCCGTAATATCCTTTTTCATCTACATTATAGTTCATACAATTCGTTTTTAAATTGTGTTAGTGCATCCATATTTTTTCGTGCGGGAGCGAGTTCAAATTTACTATTTACATCAATAGCATACAGCGGCAAATCGGTATTTAATAAAGCCTTTATTTGGATCGTATGTTCGAGACCAATTCCTCCGCTAAGGAAAAAAGGTTTTGGGGACGGATAGCTCGCAAGAATACTCCAGTCAAAACCATAGCCGTTGCCACCGGGAAGTTCTCCTTTGGTGTCGAATAAGTAAAAGTCACAACAGTTTTCATAAAGATCTAAACTTGTGAAATCAAAATGATCTTTGATACTGAAAGCTTTGATTACTTCTACATCCAAAGACTGTACGTAGGAGCAATATTCCGGAGTTTCTTTTCCGTGTAATTGCACAGCCTGTAATTGGTGCTCTTTGATGATGGTTTCTATATAATCGATGGTAGCATCTACAAAAACACCAGTTTTTTTAATATGCTGGGGGAGGGTTGGGGTTGTTCCCTCTACAAAACGAGAGGAGGGTGCCCAAAAAATAAAACCCATATAGTCGGGAGTTAAAACCGCAAGTGCTTCAATGTTTTCAGTTTCCCGCATGCCACACACTTTAAGCTTCATCTTCAATGGCTTTGATGAATGCAGCAGCCCTTGCACCCGGATTTTTTGTTTTCATAAAATTTTCGCCAACCAAAAACCCTTGGTACCCATAGGTTTTTAAATCAACGATAGCAGCAGCAGAACTGATCCCACTTTCCGAAACCTTCACAAAGTCTGAAGGGATTTGATCAACGAGTGTTCGGCTGGTGTCGAGGTCAACTTCAAAGGTTTTGAGGTTGCGGTTGTTTACACCAAAAAGATCTAGAGAAGGCATAACCGACTTTTCCAGTTCTTCTAAATTATGTACTTCTAATAACACTTCTAAACCCAAACTTTGTGCGGCTGTGGAAAGCTGTTGAATTTCGTTTCGAGTCAATACGGAGGCGATTAATAAAATCACATCCGCCCCATGTGCTTTTGCTTCGATGAGTTGGTATTCATCGACAATGAATTCTTTGCGTAATAAAGGGAAATCGGTTACTGCCCGGGCAAGGGTTAAATCTTCGAGGGAGCCACCAAAATATTTTCCATCGGTCAAAACCGACATCCCACAAACACCAGCAGTTTCATAACCCTGAGCAACATCGGTTACCGAAAGGGAGCTGTTGATGTTTTGCTTGGAGGGTGATCTCCGTTTATGTTCTGCAATAATCCCCGATTGACTTGCTTGCAAGGCCGCCGCAAGGGAAGAAGTTGTTCGTCCAAAAAGAGGAGATGCTTCCCAGTAGGCGATTGGGAAAAGTTGTTTGCGTAAGGCAACTTCAACTTTTTTATCTGCAATTATTTTATCTAAAATAGTCATTAGAGGCTAAGTTTTTGGAGGGTTGTTAAGGCGTGTAAGGCTTTGCCGCTCTGTAAGGATTCTTTTGCTTTTTCAAAACCTTCGATCGGGCTGAGATTCAAAGCCGTTGCAATGGCCATTCCAGCGTTGGCACAGATAACGTTTTGTTGTGCTTGTGTTCCCTTGTTTTGGATGACAGTCATAAAAATTTCAACTGAGGAGGCTACATTCGATCCTCCAGAAATATCCGAAGCCAGAAGCGACTCTACGCCAAAATCTGCCGGAGTCAATACGCGCTCACTGTTTTTGCTTAATGCTTTTGTAGGACCTGTTAACGAGATTTCGTCATACCCTTTGAGGTCATACAGAATGGTAACCTGCTGTTCTGTTTTTTGAAACAAATAGTGGTAGAGGCGGGCCAGTTCTAAATTGAAAACCCCAGTCAATTGGTATTTCGGAAAAGATGGATTGACCAAAGGGCCTAGCATATTGAAAAATGTTTTAACTCCTAAATCCTTGCGAACGGGAGCTACATTTTTCATTGCTGGATGAAAAAGGGGAGCGTGTAAAATACAAATTCCTGCTTGCTCCATACAGCCTTTTAAAAAGACCTCGTCGTTTGAAAACCGAATACCCAGATGTTCCAAAACATTACTCGACCCACAGCCCGACGAAACACCGTAATTTCCATGCTTAGCCACATGGATTCCTGCACCAGCAGTTACAAATGAGGAGAGGGTTGAAATATTAAAAGTGTCTTTTTCATCGCCTCCAGTTCCGCATAAATCTATGGTTTCGAATTCACTCAGGTCAACAGCAATACATAGCTCTAGAAGTGCTTCGCGAAAACCTTCGAGTTCACTCAGACTTATACTTCGCATCATATAAACGGTCAAAAAGGAAGCGATCTGACTGCTGTTGTATTTCCCCTCTGCAATGTTGATGATCATCTGTCGGGCTTCTTCTTTGGAAAGTTGCTCGTGTCGAATCAAACGGTTGAGTTTGCTTTTCATAGCTTATGCATTAATCCAGTTTTCTATTATTTTTTTTCCATTGGGTGTGAGTACAGATTCTGGGTGATACTGAACCGCACAAACCTTATATGTTTTGTGTCGTAAGGACATTAACTGACCTTCGTCGTCAAAAGAAGTAGCAATCAACTCATCGGGAAGTGGTGTTTGTACTACCCAAGAATGGTACCGACCAACTTCAAAGGTTTTGGGAAGATCGGTGAAAAGAACATCATCTTTAACAATATTAATCGGGGTGGCAACCCCATGGTACACCTTATCTAAGTTGATGAGTTTAGCTCCAAACACTTCGGCAATTGCTTGTTGACCCAAACAAACACCCAAAATATTCTTGGTAGGGGCATAGCGTTCGATAGCTGCTTTTAGTAAGCCAGATTCTTCCGGGATTCCCGGCCCGGGCGAAAGTACGATGTGGTCAAATGCTTCAAGTTCATCCAAGTCAAATTGGTCGTTCCGTTTTACGGTAACATCACAATGCAACTCTTCTAGGTAGTGCACCAAATTATAGGTGAACGAATCATAATTGTCAATGAGGAAAACTCTTTTCATATTAAACGTCTTCGGCTAAGTTTAAGGCTTTGTCTAAAGCCCCTAATTTATTATATACTTCTTGTAGTTCGTTTTCGGGAACAGAATCGGCTACTATTCCAGCACCGGCTTGATAGTGTAGTTCTTGATTTTTGGATAAAAAAGAACGGATGATGATGGCGTGATTGAAATTGCCTTTAAAGTCCATATATCCAATGGCACCTCCATAGAAATTCCGTTTTGTTTTTTCGTAGCGGTCGATGAGTTTTAGTGCATTGTGCTTAGGCGCTCCACTAAGGGTTCCTGCAGGGAATGTATCGGCAACAACCTGAAAGGTTTTAGCAGCCTTCTTCATGGTGCAGGTTACTTTAGAAACCAAGTGAATCACATGAGAGAAAAATTGAACCTCCCTGTTTTTTTCTACAACCACCTCAGAACCATTTCTACTCAAATCGTTCCGAGCTAAATCGACCAGCATCACATGCTCACTATTTTCCTTTGGATCTTTGGCGAGTTCCAATGCAGCTTGCTTGTCTTGCTCATCATTTCCTGTTCGTTTGAACGTTCCTGCAATGGGGTGTATCTCTGCTTTCCCTTCTTCTACAATGATTTGAGCCTCAGGTGAACTTCCAAAAATCTTGAAATCTCCGTAGTCAAAAAAGAAGAGATAGGGGGAAGGGTTGATGGAACGCAGGGTACGATATACATTGAATTCATCTCCTTTAAATTTCTGAGAAAAACGACGGGAAAGAACCAATTGAAAGACATCGCCACGGAAACAGTGTTGTTTACCTTGGTCCACAAATCCGAGGTATTCTTCATCTGTTAGATTTGAAGTTTTGGCACCTACTTTCTCAAAAGAAAATCGGGTGCTGTTTTTGGCTTCAAGCAATTGTTCTATGGTCTCAATATTATGTTGTTCTTTGTATACATGGGAGAACAAATGGGCTTCGTGATTGAAAAGACTAATCGCAATGATGTTTTGATATACAGCATAGTATATTTCCGGAATATCGAGCCCTTCTTTTTCTTGGTTCAATTCTAGATTTTCGAAATGTGCTACCGCATCGTGGGCGATATAACCAAAAATACCGTTACTAATGAATTTAAATGGGTAGTCTTCACTCTCAAATTGTTGTGAAAATTGATAAATGCGTTCTGGGATATTGGTGTCTGCCTTTAGGGTTTCACTTGTGCACTCGCCGTTTGGGTACTGAATGCTAAGCTGTTTGTTTTTCAATTCTATGGAAGCAATAGGATTACAACAGATGTACGAAAAGTTTTTGTTGTTCGCATGGTAGTCGCTACTCTCTAGAAGCAAACTGTGCGGAAAAACATCTCGAATCTTTAAATACGCACTTACCGGTGTCAGCGTATCTGCCAGTATTTTTTTATGTTGCGATTGTAATGTAAAGGTCTTCATAGGTCTAAAATTAAAAAAGGCTTGTCGTGATGACAAGCCTTTGATATATTGAAATAGCGTTGATCACGAATAAATTAATTTATTCGTTCCACCATGCTGTAAAATTTGTATTTCGTTTCATTGGTTCAAATATAGTTCAAAATATTTTTAATCCAATAGAATCACAAATTATTTATTAAGGTGTGATCCGTCGCAATATCCTTCTGGATTTTGTGTGTTTCCACAGCCGCATTTTGGTCGTTCTACTCGCATGATGTTTATAGTTTTAAGGTTACGTCTAATTCGAAGTCGTTGTAAATTACTTTATCTCCTAGGTTGTCAAAGAAAGAAGTAGATCTATAACGGATGTCGTAAAGCGATCGGTCGATGATTACTTTTGCCGTTGCTTCTCCAACACTTATTTGAAGATCAAAAGTTGCAGGGTTTGTTTTTCCTTTGATGGTGAAATCGCCCGTTACCGTGTATAAACCAGTCCCTTTCGCTTCAACTGATGTGAATGTTAACGTTGCCTCAGGGTGTGTAGCTACCCCAAAAAAGGCATCTGATTTTAAATGTCCTTTAAGTTTCTCAGCATATTCTCCTTCAATATCAGTAACGGTCATTGAGTTCATGTCAACGGTAAAAGATCCACCCGTTAGCACTTCGCCTTCCATTTCTAATTTCCCAGATACTAGGCTGATGTTTCCTTCGTGTTGTCCAGTAACTTTTTTACCCATCCAGTGAATAGAGCTTTCTGCCGCATTGATTGTAGTTTCTTGTGCACTTAGGTTTTGGATGCTAAAAAAAGCAGCTGTTGTTAATAGAAGGGTTGCAATTGTTTTTTTCATTTTCGTTTTTTTTAAATTATAATTTATTTTCTGATATAGTGCTGGTTTGTATTTTTGAAAGAAGTCGCATCAATTCTTCTTTCTCCTTATTATCTAAGTTGTTCATAAGAAACTGTTCTTTAGTTTCTAGTTTGTCGTCTAGTGAGTTCAATAATTCAAGTCCTTTTTTGGTTATAAAAATCTCAATCATACGCCGATTTTTTTCACACACAAAGCGATTTACATAACCGCCTTCGATAAGTTTGTCGATCAGACGTGTTGTGTTGCTCATTTTATGAATCATCTGTTCCTGTATGGTCGACAGATTAGCTGCTTCTCCTTTTCGTCCCCTCAGTATACGCAATACATTGAATTGAGGTAAAGAGATCCCATGGGTTTTAAATAGAGCAGAAAGTTCATCGTTGACTTTATATCCACTCCTCAAAAGGCTTATCACCGTTTCTTTTGTTAATTGCTTACTCATATATTGTACTTACAACATTTGTATGTACAAATATATAAAAAGAATTTAAAAAACAAAAGATAGCATTGAAAATAATGTTTTGAAGATCCATCAAATCCAATTACATTTGATTAAAATTAATTAAGATGAATAATCTAGATCAAAAAGAATGGGTAGCCTTAATGGAAGAAACGCCGGATGCAATCCTCTTGGATGTGAGAACAGAAGAGGAGTATGAGTCGGGTTACATCAAAGGTGCACAGCTGATCGATATAAGGCAACCACAAGAGTTTATGGATGCAATTCAGGCATTGGACAAAGACAAATCTTATTTTGTTTACTGTCGTTCTGGTGCTCGAAGCGGACAAGCTTGTCAACTATTAGGACAATTAGGAATTGCTTCGGCCTATAATTTGGACGGAGGAATAATGGCATGGACGGGAGCTGTTGAAGTATAGTTTAGGTTAAAGTCTTTTCATTGCCCCAAGCCTATGAAAGAAGATTTTTCACAATTTTGTGGAAGCATCAAAAATTTCCTCACGACAATCTTGTTACCACCCAAGGTTCATCTTTGCAGGTCGTGAAACAAGGGGTTTATAATACTCAAGCCGGACCAGATTTTTCTAATGCTCAATTAAAGATCGATCAATTGGACTGGGTTGGTCATGTTGAAGTTCATTTAAAATCATCCGATTGGTTTGCGCATCAACACCATCAAGATTCTAATTATGATGCAGTAATCCTGCATGTGGTTTGGGAGGATGATGTTCCGGTGGTTACGCAATCGGGTATGCCGCTCTCTACCTTGGAGTTGTCTAAGATCGTTTCCCCAATTTTAATAAAACAATACAAGAAGCAATTTTTGCAACGACCCCAATGGATTCCTTGTGAAGAACAGATCCATACGATCGACAGCATGGTTTGGACGCATTGGAAAGAGCGTCTCCTTATAGAACTTATCGAACGCAAGTCTAAGCTGATCGAGGAATTGTTGAAAGAATTCAAAAATGATTGGGAGGCAGTCTGTTTTATGCTACTCGCCAAAAACTTTGGCTTGAATGTAAATGGGGCCTCTTTTCTTGAAGTAGCCAAGGCCATACCCTTCCATGTGATTCGAAAAAACTGGGATTAGGTAGGAAAGCTCGAAGCCTTGTTTATGGGTATGTTGGGCATGTTGAATCCACCCTACAATGATTTCTATCAAGAAACCTTAGGATCAACCTATTCCTATCTAAAACGTAAACATCAATTCCAAATAATAGAAGGGCTAAGCATGCAATACAGTCGGTTGCGGCCTATGAATTTCCCAACCATTCGCTGGGCACAATTAGCTCAATTATATAGTTCAACCCAAGGGCTCTTCTCTCGGTTTATCCAAAAAGAAGATCAGTTCAATACCGCTTGGCTTGCAGCGGTTCGAGTTTCCGACTATTGGAAAACCCATTATGTCTTTGGCAAAAGTTCTACGGCAAGAAATAAAGGTCTTTCTAAAGCCTTCCAAGAGCTGTTGTTGATCAACACCATAATTCCATTGAAGTTTGCCTACGAGAACCACAGGGGTAATGACCCTTCGGAACTCGTTTTTGATTGGGCGCAGTAAATAAAACCAGAGAAGAACAGTATTGTTTCTGGATTTGAGAAATTAAAAGTGAGCGCAACTTCCGCTTTGGATTCACAAAGCTTAATTCAGTTAAAAACGACCTATTGTGATATGAAAAAATGCTTAAATTGCACCGTCGGATATACCTTATTAAGTAAAGCCTCTAAACATGAATAAAATAAGACATTGGTTGGAAAAGCATGGCTTTGAAGTAAGTAGTCGCTTTGCAGATACTTTGGGCATGAAAGTTAAGAATGTCCGTCTGTTTTTTATTTACGCATCTTTCGCAACTTTTGGAGGTTTTTTTGGTCTCTACCTGACCCTTGCCTTCTGGATGAAATTGAAGGACATGATCTACACAAAACGCACCTCTGTTTTTGATTTGTAATAAATGACTTTGGATTAAAGTTTGTTTTCTAACCTAATTTTTCGATCTTGGTCATCAACTAATTTAGAAGATTACAAACTATGAAGTATCTCACAAACAAATCGAAATACCTATTCCTACTTTTATCGGCTCTTTCGATCCCCTCAATTTTTGCTCAAGAAAAGGGGTTAGATCAACAAATAGATGAGGCCTTTAAGCCTTTTTCAGATACCATTTCAAACATCATATTTTTCGAAATTTTAGGCACTCCCTTTGTTTTAATTCTCTTGGTTGGTAGTGCATTGTTTTTTACAATTTATTTTGGTTTTGTAAACATCCGTAGGTTTCCAACAGCAATTAATGTTGTTCGTGGAAAATACGACGAATTGGATGAGGGTCATGGTGGAAAAAAATCCGGTGGCGATGGTGATGAAGGCGAGGTAACCCATTTTCAGGCGCTAGCAACTGCTGTTTCTGGAACCGTTGGGAATGGTAATATTGCCGGTGTTGCATTGGCTATTGCTTTGGGTGGTCCTGGGGCAACTTTTTGGATGGTTATTTGTGGCTTATTGGGAATGTCGTCTAAATTTGTAGAATGTACCCTAGGAGTTCAGTATCGAGATGTTGGTGAAGATGGAACCATTTATGGGGGGCCAATGTATTATATAAGTAAAGGTTTAAAAGAAAGAGGCTTTACAACCTTAGGGAAAGTTGCCGCTATATTTTTTGCGATTTTCTGTATTGGAGGTTCGTTTGGTGGCGGAAACGCTGCACAATCCAACCAAGCCACCATTGTATTAAAAGATTTAATGAATTTGCAAAGCACTGCAGCTGGCTTTTGGATCGGTATTGTCCTTGCTATTTTAGTCGGTATCATCATCATTGGAGGAATCAAAAGAATTGCTCAGGTTACAGAAAAAGTAGTTCCTTTTATGGCTGTAATGTACGTTGTTGCATGTCTCTATATTATATTCAGTAATTACACCCTTATCGACGATGCGTTTTCGATGATTTTTAGAGAAGCTTTTAATCCAACGGCAATTGGTGTTGGAAGTTTTATTGGGGTTTTATTAGTTGGTTTTAAACGAGCAGCCTTCTCTAATGAAGCGGGTGCTGGTTCTGCTTCAATTGCACATTCAGCCGTTAAAACAAAATATTCGGCTTCAGAAGGATTGGTGGCTTTATTAGAACCCTTTATTGATACGGTAGTGATCTGTACCATGACCGCCTTGGTGATTATTATATTCAACTTCGGTGGTGCTTTTCAGTACGGAGGAGAAGGGGCTGTAATGATCGACGGTATTTCGTACGAGGGTGCTGGAATTACCTCCATGGCTTTTGCGCAATACATTCCGTATTCTAATATATTCTTAACAATAGCAGTTGTTTTATTCGCGGTTTCAACAATGATTTCTTGGTCCTATTACGGCTTACAATCTTGGAAATATTTATTCGGTAGAGGCCAAGCAGCAGATTTAGCTTATAAATTATTATTCTTAACTTTTGTAATCATCGGAGCTTCTGCTAGTATGAATTCAATTTGGGCTTTCTCGGATGCAATGATCTTTGCGATGGTATTCCCAAATATGGTCGGTCTCTTTTTCTTGTTCCCAGTAGTTAAAAAAGAATTGAACAGATACTTAAAAGCGATTCGTACAATAGAGGACTAAAAAATAGAACAGATGCCAAAAAAAAGGTCATTCGCTTTTCGTTCGTTTCGAACACAGCGTGTGGCCTTTTTTTTATTTCTCGTATTGATCGGTTTTCAGATCTATCTGGAAAACACCGTACCAGAAGAGGCGATCGATATTCTTGTTTTTGACGCTGCCCTACAAGAGCAGATAGATTCGGCAAAACTGCAAAAGCAACAGCCTCGCATTTTTCCCTTCAACCCCAATTACATTTCCCTTTCAAAAGGATATCAGCTGGGACTTTCTCTAGAAGAAATAGAGCGCCTGCATCGGTATCGAGACACAGGAAAATTCATCAACTCAGTCACAGCATTTGAGCAAATAACCCAAGTAACTCCCAGTTGGCTAAAACAGTACAGCCCTTATTTTAAATTCCCCGATTGGGTGACTGCTGAGGTTGAGAAGAGAAAGAAACCCAAAAACCGTTGAGGTAAAGGATTTGAATACTTCCACAGCAGCAGATTTGACTCAAGTTCGCGGAATTGGAGCAGTCCTCTCTGAGCGCATTATTAAATACCGAACGCGCTTACAGGGTTTTGATGAGCTCAATCAGCTCTACGAGGTATAAAA
>Ga0206128_1000431_pt1 | contig 47888 bp, 35 predicted proteins | sample Helgoland_Spring_7_FD_148601 | JGI IMG/M metagenome (GOLD analysis project Ga0206128, IMG submission 148601) | Pelagic subsurface seawater microbial communities from Kabeltonne, Helgoland, North Sea - Helgoland_Spring_Bloom_20160426_1 | ecosystem: Environmental > Aquatic > Marine > Epipelagic ... | reverse complement strand
TTAACCTTTTACTGAAGCAATTGATGGTAATAATCTACAACCTGCATATGATAGTGAATCGTTAGTATACGAGGGAATCATTCAAATGCTTTCAGATGCCTCAACATTATTAGCTAGTGGTAAGGGTACGATTACAGCTAGCTCGGATTTATTCTATGGAGGAAATGTCTCTAACTGGATTAAATTAGCTAATTCATTAAAATTTAGAGCATTGATGAGAATCTCATCTACTAAAAACGTGATGGTAGATTTACAAGCTTTGATGGGTAAAATGTTTACCTCCAATGCAGACAATGCACAAATATCTTATTTATCTACTCAACCTGATGCAAATCCTATTTGGGAAACTATTGTAGACGGAAACAGAGCAGAATATAAAATTAATTCTGTTATGGTTGAGATGTTAACAAGTTTAAATGATGATAGATTAGCAATATATGCAGGTGAAAATGCTTCCGGAAATATTGTTGGAAAACCTTCAGGTTTCGGAGTTCAAACAACATTACCAAATGAAGATTTAGGCTACACTTATGCAAATATTTCCCCTTTAGGTGAAAAGTATTTAACAGCAACACTTCCAGGTGTTCTTATGTCTTATTCACAATTATCTTTCTTAATAGCTGAAGCTGCAAACGAAGGGTATATTTCTGGAGGAATAACCTCAGCTTTAGACTGGTACAAAAAAGGGATTACGGCAAGTTTTGAATTTAATGGTTGGGGCGCAAGTAGTTACTTAGCACAGCCAACTCTAGACTTTACTACGAATGCTGATGCACGTGCAAAAATAGCAACCCAAGAATGGATTGCTTTATTTGGTCAAGGATTTGAAAGTTGGACAGAGTGGAGAAGAAATAAAATTCCTGTTTTAGCACCCGCTGCAGAATCTATTATAAAACAAATTCCATCTCGCTTATTCTACCCAACCACAGAGTCTTCTTTAAACAAAGAAAACTACGACGCAGGTGTTCAAACGATCGGTAGTGATAATTTAACAGCACCCTTATTCTGGCAATAATTAATTTAAAAAACATAAAAATGAATAAAATAAAATATTACTTACTTACATTATTTTCAATAGTTACAGTAATAGCATGTGTAGATAACAATAATGATGAATTAACAGGTGATGCAATTACGGGAGGTTTGTTAACCATCAGCGATCAAATGAAATCGATAGCATATGTTGTTGGTGATGGAGCGACCTATACCGTAACTGGATCTGTTTTTCAAGGAAATGATCAAACAAATTCAATAGATGTATATATATCTTTTACCGATTCTAAAACTAGAGAAACGAGTAATGAAAAGTTATATAAATCAATTGATATGACAAACACTTCAATTGGATCTCACGCTCCATTCTCTGTCAGTTTTTCTTATGAGGATTTAAGTTCCGATTTAAATCTTTCAGATGGACCTGTATCTGCTGCTGATACTCAATTAAACATTGGTGACTTTTTTAATGTGCGTTATGAATCTAAATTAGCTTCGGGTGAAACTGTTACAAACTCTGTTTCTACAAAAGTTTCAGTTGGTACTCGTTTTGCGGGTAGATATGCACCTTTAGTAGGAGAATACTATAGAATAGGTGTATTAACTTATAGTACTGCTGATTGGCTTTCTTTTTGTCCTGAAACATTAATAGAATCAGTAAATGCGAGCACTTACAGGGTTGTTGAATTTTTCGGACCATTTGCAGAAAATGAATGGTATTTTGAAATTGATAATAATGACAATATAACATATCCAGATAATACACCTTCAGGTGATGCACAAACGGGTAACGGACAGCCTTTCATTACATGTGCATCAAATTTAGCAGACTTATCAAACATACCTTGTGGTTCAGAATCAAATAAGGTAATTCGTTCTAATGATGGTAAGGACAAACTTATTATGAGTTTTGGATACTTTACTGAAGGATCTGGCTCTAGAGAGTTTTATCAAGAATTAGAAAAAATAACAGATTAAATTTAAATATAAGAAATAATGAAAAATATATTAATAAAAATATCCTTCTCCATATTAACATTTTTACTAATGTTCTCCTGTTCAGAAAAGGATGATTACACAGGTGATTCTGTTCTTTCAGTTTCGTCTCCAACATTAGCGGTTAGTTTAGGTTTTCCAAACGCACAAACATTGATAGAGCAAGAAATTAGTTATGATTTTACAGTAACAATTTCTGAAATACAAGCTGTAGATGTTGTTGTACATTTAGAACAAACCGAGGGAACAGCGACTGTTAATGAAGATTTTTCAATGCCAAAATCAGTAAAAATTGAAAAAGGAGCTTTAAGTGCTAGTGGTAAAATTACTATTCATGAAGATGAAATTATGGAAGATACTGAAACAGTTACCATTCAAATTGGATCTGGTAACGAAGCAAACCTAAGTGGAGTTAGTGGACAAACAGTAAGTTTTGAAATTGCGAACTTAACTGAGGGAGATTTAGTTGTTGGTATGTCTTGGGCTGCCTCTAGTTCAGTTACGGATAATTATGGAAATGAAATAGCTGCTTATGATCTTGCTAATTTAAGATTACTATTAGCAGATTCTCCATTTACAAGGATCTATGATAAGGCCAATGGTACTGCAAATGAAACGTATATATTATCTGAAGCCGCTCCGGATATGACATATTCTTTCATAGCAGATGTTCATGCTGCTATGTCAGAAATACCGGTAGACTTAGACATTACGCTTACTTTTGACCAAGTTGGTACTATTAATGGTCAAACGCATTCTTTTTCAACTGCTTTGAATACTACTGAATCTTGTCCAACTGTAAATTACGTAATGGCAACAGTTACCAAATCTGGTAATTCATATTCAATCGCAGAAGTTGGGAAAAAAAACTCAATAGACTTGAATGATGTCGTAGGAACATGGTCTGGTCAGGCTTCGTGGTTTGAGATGTTCGGCTATACCTCTGAAGTTATAACCTCCACGGATGTTAATGGTGATCTTTTGATTAATGGACTTGCTTTTCAATGGTTCACAGGATGGTGGGATGAAGTAATTATATCGAATACTCCTGTTAAAATTACTTTTAATGATGGGTGTACTGACGATTTTATAATTGAAGAACAACCTTACATCGTGTCAACTTGGAACGGATCTCCCCAACCAGCCTATAATATAAGTGGTTCTGGAACTTTAGTTAAAACAGCTACTGGATTCAGAATGATAGTTTTTCCTATTTTACATCAATCTTCTTGGACGATTGATGGTACTTTATGGGGTGATCGATTTGTTGAAGTACTTACATTAGATTAAATCATTTTTTTAACTAATGATGGGAAAAATTTAATAGCGTAATTAAAAACAAAGTCACTCCATACAAATGAGTGGCTTTTTTAAAAATCAAAAAAAACAGCCAAATGAAAAGAAAATATTTAAGCTTAGTCGTATTATTTTTAATTCAGCTTGTAAATGCTCAAAACACTGTTTTAGAGTCTATTAGTGAATTAGAAAATATAACTCAAGCAACTGTCAGTATAAATAAAAATTTAAAAATTCCAGGTTTTATTAAATTTCCAATTAATAAGCCATATATTTTAAAAGGAAATAGTTTAAAGGAAAAAGTAACTAATTTTTTAAATATTAATAAGTCTATATATGCAATTGAGAATATCAGTGAAACCCTTAAGTTTGTTTCTGAAAAAACAGATACTTATGGCTTAAAACACTATACTCTAAAACAACAATACAAAGGTGTTGATGTATTTGATGCTGAATTGAAATTTCATTTTGATAAAAATGATAATTTAAAATCTATAAATGGAAATATTATTCCTGATATAAATCTTAATTCAATTCCAGGATTAAGTCTTACAGATGCAAATAGTAAAGCACTTGACTTGATTGGTGTACAAAACTTAAATCAGTCCGGAAAAGAATTAAAAATTATATCTAACAAACTTTATGTATTCCCAAAAGGTTTAGCACAAGGTTATATAACTACTAAACATTTAGTGTACAGAATTGAAGTTAGAAATGATTATGATGTTAGAGAATTTTTATTTATCGATGCTCATTCAGGTAAATTAATAGAGCAATTTACAGGAATTGCACATGCTTTAAACAGATCTCTTTACGAAGTAGATATGGAAAATAAAATATATACAGAGGGTGATATCATTTTCTTTTTTGATCAATGGCAAAAGAATCAAATAGAAACTGCTGGTCATGTGTACTATTTTTTTAAACATGCGTTTAACTTTATCTCTTTCGACAATCGTGATGCCGAGATGATATCGATAAATAATATACCAGAGAATTGTCCAAACGCCTTTTGGAACGGAGTAAATACAAATTATTGTGAGGGTATAGCTTCTGATGATATAGTTGCCCATGAATGGGGTCATGCATATACTCAGTATACCTCTGACTTAATTTATGAATATGAATCAGGTGCGTTAAATGAATCTTTCTCTGATATTTGGGGAGAAACAGTTGATTTGATAAATAATTATCAAGATGAAGATGAAGATAATTCACTTCGTACAGCAATGAATAACTCCGTTCGATGGGTGGTTGGTGAAGATATAGAGGCATTTAGTGGTGCTTTACGTGATATGTCGGATCCAACTATATATGGAAGTCCAGGTAAGGTTACAGATAGTAATTATTGGTGTAGTTCAGATGATAATGGAGGAGTTCATTTTAATTCAGGAATCCCAAATCACGCTTATGCCTTAATGGTAGACGGAGGAAGCTATAATGGTCAAACGATTACTGGTATTGGATTCACCAAAGCAGCTCATATTTTTTGGAGAGCGCAAAGCGAGTACTTAACTCAAACTAGCGGATTCTCTACTTTTTCGGATGCCATTGTTGCTTCATGTGATGATTTAATTGGTCTTAATTTAAAAGGTTTATCTACTACAGAAACTCCACCAGGGCTATCCGGAGAAATAATAACTTCTGCTGATTATAATGAGGTCCTTAAGACATTAATTGCTGTAGAACTCCGTTCTGAAAACAATTGTTCTTTTGCAACAATACTAAGTGAGAATGAAGACCTTTGTGACGCCAGTATAAATAATCCAATTTTTACCGAAAATTGGGAAGACGGTATAAATGAAAATTGGAGTATTTCTCAATTACCTGAAAACGCAGCTGGATGGGAAGCCAGAGAATGGATTTTAAAAACTAATTTACCAAAAGGCAGAGAAGGACTTGCCATTTATGCACCAAACCCAGCGAATGGTCTTGAAAGTGATGGTGGTGGTTCATGTGACACCCAGCATGGAATCATTCGTTTAGAGAGTCCTACCATTACAATGCCGAATACAACTGATGGACAATTTGAATTGGCTTTTACACACAATATTGCAACCGAACCAGATTACGATGGAGGTAATATTAAATTCAGTATCGATGAAGGAAACACATGGGCACTTGTTCCAAGTTCTTCTTTTACAGTGAATTCTTACAATAAGTTTATTGTTACAGATAACGATAATAATAACCCAATGATAGAAGAAGATGTTTTTTCTGGTACAGATGAAAATTCTGAAAACAGTTCTTGGGGACAAAGTGTTATAAACTTATCCAGTTTGGGTGTTGTCGCAAATTCAACTATAAAATTTAGATGGGAATTTGGAAGTGATGGATGTAACGGTAATGATGGTTGGTATGTTGATGAAATCGTTGTTTATAATTGTGCGATTGTATTATCTGTAAATAGCTATGACTTTTTAAATAAAAACGTACGCATTTTAGAAAATCCATCTTCAGGTATATTTAAAATAAAGGTGCAAAATATTTCAGATTTTAAGTACGATATTTATGATATTACAGGAAAAATATTACAAAACAACGTAAAAATTAATAAGAATTTATTTAATATTGATTTAACTAAATATTCAAAAGGACTTTATTTCGTTAAATTGTATTCTAATTTAGGATCTATTACTAAAAAATTGATAGTAAAGTAAAATATTTCTAAAGAATAATCAGAGTAAGCCACCTATGTAAAATCAATTTTATATAGGTGTTTTTATTTAATTAAAAGGAACATAATTTCCTATTGATAAAAGAAAATTAACACACAAAAAACATCTAGATAATAATCCTCTTATAAATATTGTTGTTATCAAAACAAGAGAGAAAAGATATTGGTTTGCTAACAAATAAATACAATGAAGAACTTATTGATGTTACATAAAAGAATCATAGAATAATAATAATTTTACAATCCAATATTAATCAGCCAATAAAATAAAATTTTGGTATTTTTTATAGGACTCTTTTATATAATTCTTATTCTAGTAATTTTTCAATTTAAAATTTAACAAGAATACATTAAATGAATTGGTACAGTATTCCTAAAAAACGAATAATGATCAATATCATTTAGCTACAATTAATAAAAGGGCTATTAAAAATTGATTTCGATATTTTTAATTGATGTTTTAGTGTCGGTTCAAAGTAGAATTAATAAAAATAACACCAAATATAATTTTGCCATTATAGAAGATCTTTTAAGTGGTGTTTTTTAATGAAAAAAATTAGAAACTATTTATCGGCTAAAGTTAATCATTATAGGGATTAACCTAGGTTGATTTTTTTTGTGGTTTATTTGTACTGAATTAATTGCTAAGCTGGTATTTGTTAACTATTTCATAAACTTTGTCTTCAAACTATAGTTAGATTTTATAAACTTTTGCCAGCTTTTTTTATCTTACAATACAATATTCTACTAAAATCTGTGAGTACTTCATTTTTTTGAAATGGTTGTATTTTATTCTTAAGTTATAACGATCTATTTAAAATCATTTCCATTTCTTGTTGTAATTGCGTTGCTTTTAAAGCTGCTTTTTTTGCAAAGTCTTCTTCTTTGGAAGCGTAAATAATTCCTCTGGAAGAGTTAATTAATAACCCTATATTTTCTGATAATCCATATTTACAAACCTCTTGTAAATTTCCGCCTTGTGCACCAACACCAGGAACTAATAAAAAAGAAGTGGGTACAATTTTTCTAATTTCTTTAAAATATGCTGCTTTTGTGGCTCCAACAACATACATTAAGTTTTCTGAATTTTTCCAAGATTTTGAAGTTTCTAAAACGTGTTTGTAGAATTCTGTATGGGCTACTTTTTTTGTTTGAAAATCAAAAGCACCTTCATTAGAAGTTAGGGCTAATAGAATTGTATGTTTGTCTTTAAAAGCGAGAAAAGGTTCTACAGAATCTTTCCCCATATATGGTGCAACTGTAATTGAGTCAAAAGCGAGATCTTCAAAAAAAGCCTTGGCATACATGCTAGAGGTGTTTCCAATATCTCCACGTTTTGCATCGGCAATAGTATATATTTCAGGGTATTCCTGATTTAGATAATGAATTGTTTTTTCTAAAGATTTCCAACCTTTTAAACCGTATGCTTCGTAAAAAGCAGTATTTGGTTTATAGGCAACGCATAAATGGTGAGTTGCTTCAATGATTGCTTTATTAAATTCAAAAATGGGATCTGCTGTCTTTAAAAGGTGCGGTGGAATTTTTTGTATATCTACATCTAACCCGATACATAAAAATGATTTTTTCTTTCGAATTTGGTCAATAAGTTCTTGTGTTGTCATTTTTTTTCTAAAAGTTAAGCAAAAGTAGTTAATTTTGCTTTTTAAATAAAGTTTCAAGTTCAAAGTATTTGATCTATCGAAATTCCAAAAAAAAATATAGATGTTAAAAAAAGTGTCAATAATTGTGCTTCTAATTTTTCTGAGTTGTCAACAAGAGATTCCATCCAATTTTTCTGAAAAAGCACGCAACGAAATAGTTTACAGTTTAGAAGATGTTTCTTCTTCTTTTCAAGAGGTGATTAACAACTACCGGGGTAAAAAGGTTCTAATTGATGTTTGGGCTTCATGGTGTAGAGATTGTATTGAAGGGATTCCAAAAGTAAAAGAGTTACAAAAAGAATTTCCTGAAGTGGTTTATTTATTTTTGTCTGTTGACGAAAAAGTAGGTTCGTGGAAAAGAGGTGTACAACGGCATCTTTTGGAAGGAGAGCACTTTAATATTCCAAAAGGAATGAAGAACGGAGATTTGGTCACGTTCTTGGATTTGAGTTGGATTCCAAGGTATTTAGTTTTAAATGAAAAAGGAGAAATTATCCTCTTTAATGCCATAGATGCCTCTGATAAAAAAATTAGAGAGGCTCTGAAACTTTAAATATAAATCGTTTTAGTAACTATTTCTTTTTCTCAATGGATTTGTCATTCCATTTCTTAAATTTACAGAAAATTAATTAGATAAAAATAGTCATACTTTAGGTAGTAAAATTAGAATTATGAGAACAAAAATAGTCGCAGGAAACTGGAAAATGAATAATGATAAGAATGAAGGTAAAGCACTTATCAAAGATTTAAAAAAGGCACTCAAAAATGAACCTTTAGAAAATACTCGTGTTATTGTTGCTCCTACTTTTGTCAACTTATCTTCTTCAATAAAAGCAGCTAAAGATTCTAAAGTAGAGGTAGTTGCTCAAAACATGCATCAGGCCAAAAATGGAGCCTATACAGGAGAGATTTCTGCTCAGATGTTAAAAGCAATCGGAATAAAAACAGTTATTCTAGGACATTCAGAAAGAAGAACCTATTTTAACGAAACGGATGTTTCTTTAGCTGAAAAAGTGGATGCAGTTCTCGAAAATAATTTAGAAACTATTTTTTGTTTTGGAGAATTATTAGAAGATAGAAAGTCTGATACTCATTTTTCAGTTGTAGAAAGCCAATTAAAGAATGCTTTATTCCATTTAGAGCCAGATGCTTGGAAAAGTATTGTTTTAGCATACGAGCCTGTTTGGGCTATCGGTACAGGTGAAACTGCAAGTGCAGAGCAAGCTCAGGAAATGCACGCATTTATTAGAAGTATTATTGAAAAGCAATACAACAAAGAAGTTGCAGATGCAGTTTCTATATTGTACGGAGGAAGTGTTAAACCAGCAAATGCTAATGAAATTTTCTCTAAACCAGATGTAGATGGAGGTTTAATTGGAGGGGCTGCTTTAAATGTAGCTGATTTTACAGGAATTATTAACGCTATTTAAGCGTCTATTTAAAGATATTTACAATAAATTTGCATCAAGATTTTTAATCTTGATGCATTTTTTTTACAGCAAATTTATGGATAACATATATATAGAATATCATTTTACAATAACTCCGAAAGAGCCAGGGACAGAAATTTTAATTGCAGAATTAGGAGCAGTTGGTTTTGAGAGTTTTGTTGAAAATGAAAATGGTGTCACAGGGTATATTCAAAAAGAAGATTGGAATCCTACTCTTTTGGATACTATTTTTGTTTTAAATTCTGATGAATTTTCAATACAATATTCAAAAAATGAAGTTGAACAAACAAATTGGAACGCAGAATGGGAAAAAAATTTCAAACCTATTCAGGTAGATAATTTAGTTAGTATAAGAGCTCCTTTTCATGAGAATTCTCATTTAAAATATGACATCGTTATCGTTCCAAAAATGAGTTTTGGAACAGGGCACCACGAAACAACCTACATGATGGTTCAGCATTTATTAGCGTTAGATTTAGAAGATAAAAAAGTTTTAGACATGGGATGTGGAACTGGAATTTTAGCAATATTTGCTGAAATGAAAGGAGCTAGGCCAACGGATGCTATTGATATCGATGCTTGGTGTTATGAAAATTCCTTAGAAAATATTGAGCGTAATAATTGTAGTCATATTTCGGTCATTGAAGGAGACTCATCATTGCTAGTAAACAAAAAGTATGACGTTATCATAGCGAATATCAATAGAAATATTTTGATAGAGGACATGAAAATATACGCAAGCTGTTTAAATGAAAATGGGGTGTTACTTTTGAGTGGTTTCTACAAAGAGGATATTTCAATTATAGATGCCGAAGTTTCTCAATACAATTTGAAATTGGAGACTTTTATTGAGAGAAATAATTGGGTTGCATTAAAATACAATAAATTGTAATTTTGTAACCATGGGTACAAAAGAAAAAATACAAGAAGAGGTTGATGTCTTGGAACAAGAAGCGCATCAACATGAGATTGTATTACACAATGATGAAGTAAATACGTTTGATTTCGTTATTGAGTCATTGATTCGTGTTTGTGAACATACCTTAGAGCAAGCGGAACAATGTACCATTCTTGTTCATTACAAAGGAAAATGTATTGTTAAATCGGGGACATATAAAGATCTAGAACCAAGATGTTCTGAGTTGTTGCGTATAGGCTTGTCTGCAGAATTGGTGTAACTATGGAAAATGTTTTAAAGTATTATGAGTTTTCAGTATTTTTTTTAGATGCCTCAGGGGTGTTCTCCGGAAATGAAATCAGTTATACTGAATTAAATAAAACACATTTTCTCATTTTTGAAAAAATCAACCACTCTTATAAATTATATGTTTCTAAATATCACCAAAAAAAGGATATTGGTGTTAGAGATCCAGAAATACTAGAGGTGTTGGTAGAAAATTATAATAAAAGTATTCCGGCACACCGCATCGCCATAAAACAATATTTTGATTAAGGTTTTATGTTCTCTCTTGTTCTAATAAAGGGCTTGTTTTTAGTTTATGAGATGAGAATTTTTTTAAAAATATGAAGAGTAGTCGTAGCTTTAGTTAAAAAAAATCAACAGATTAATTCATTTACAGTTTTATAAATTAAATCAGATTCATATCCTTTTCGCATTAAAAAAGAGATTAGTTTCTGCTTTTTTTTGAATAGGTTCGTTTCTTTTATTAGTTCATTTCTTTTTTCTGTAATTTGTAGGATGGTTTCCAGATATTCATCATCCGTAATTTCTTTGAGCCCCGTTTTAATATTGTATGAAGAAACATCTTTAAATTTTAATTCTCTAATAATACGTTGTTTGCCCCATTTTTTAATTCTGAATTTACCTCTAGCAAAGCTTTTAGCAAAACGTTCTTCATTTAAAAAATCATGCTGCATTAGGTGCAGGAAAATGATCTCTTTAGCCTCTGGAATTAAAAGATATTCTTTCATTTTAGTTTCCACTTCTTTATGACATCGATCCTGATAGACACAATAATGCTCAAGTTTTTTTTTAATTTCATCAACAGTAAAAGACTTTTTTAATTTCATAAAAAATTCAATTTCAAGATTAAAAAAACACATCATAAAACAGAAAAAGGATTAGCACGATGTTTGATCCTTTTTCTGTTATCAGAGGTTTAAGAGGGAATTTTATCGGTCCCTGTATTGTTTCGAACCCACATTTTAAACTGTGTTGTTAAATAGAATAAAATTGGAACAACAATTAGTGTCAAAAATGTAGCTATTACCAAACCGTATATGACAGTCCAAGCAAGAGGTCCCCAAAAAATAACATTATCTCCCCCAAAATAAATATTTGGATTAAACTCACTAAACAGCGTGAAGAAATTTATATTCAGTCCAATTGCTAATGGAATTAAACCAAGTATGGTTGTAATTGCAGTTAGTAATACTGGTCGTAAACGTGCTCCACCAGCTTTTACAATACTGTTGAATAGAGCCTCTTTGGGTAAGTATTCATTTTCTTCTAAACCTAATTCAATTTTTTTTCTATCCATTAATAATTGTGCATAATCTAGTAATACAACACCGTTGTTCACAACAATCCCTGCAAGAGAAATAATTCCCATCATGGTCATCATAATCACAAAAGGCGCTCCCGAAATAACCAACCCTCCAAAGACCCCTATAAAACTTAGGAATATTGCTAACATAATAATTCCTGGCTTGGAAATTGAATTAAATTGGAAAATTAAAATAAAGAATATCAAGGCCAACCCTGTAAAAAATGCTCCAACTAAAAAGTTCATTTGTTTGTCCTGTTCTTCTAACTGTCCTGTATAATCGATTTTAATTCCATTAGGAAGCCCTTTGAAATTTTTCATTTCATTTCTAATCTTCCCCACGACAGCTCTGGCATCTGTTTCACCAGGAGCCAATGCGGAGTATACTGTAACTACACGTTTGATTTTTTTATGCTTTATAGCACTGAACCCAGAATTATTATTTTGGACTGCAACTGCAGAAACAGGGATCTCTTTCACTTTGCCAGATGCCATGTCTCTAAAAATTATATTTTGATTAAAAAGGGCACTTTTATTGTACCTATTTTCTTTATTGAACCGAACATAAATATCATAATCCTCACCATCTTCTTTATAGATACCTGCTTTGTTTCCAAAAATAGAGGCTCTCAATTGCTGACCTACTTGACCAGTACTCACCCCTAATTCTCCTGCTTTTTTTCTGTCGACAAGAACTTTCATTCCTGGTTTATCTCTGTTAACATCGATCTTTAATTCGTCAATACCAGAAATACTTTTTGTATTAATATAGTCTCGCATGCTTTCAGCTACATTAATTAATTCGACATAATCATCTCCTTGAATTTCAATATTAATCGGCGCTCCAACTGGAGGACCGTTTGCATCTTTTTCAACAGATATCAAAACCCCAGGATAAATACCGGTCAGAGCCGCTTGAACTTTTTGACGTAGTATTTCACTATCCAAACCTCTTCTGTATTTGTATTCTCTGATAGAAGCTGTGATTTTACCTTTGTGTGGCATTTCTGCAGCAGATCCACCGTCTGTCTCCGGGTTTCCTGCACCTTCACCAACTTGAGAAACGACACTTTCTATCATAAAGTTATGATCTTCAATCATATACTCATCACTATATAAAATTGTGGAAACTTTTTGTTCTATTTGTTTCGTGATATTATTTGTTTTTTTAATGTCAGTTCCTTCAGGATATTCTATGTAAACAACAATTTGATTTGGTTTGTTATCTGGAAAAAATTCTACTTTTGTTCGTTGCGATTTTAGAGACATTCCAAAGGTTGAAAAAGCGATGATTAGAAGTATAAATGTTCCCACCGTTAATAAATATGGAGACCAACCTGTCATTGCTCTTTTTAGCTGTCTTTCATACCAAGATTCTAGACGTGGTAAAACGTTGTTTTGAAAACTGTTTGCCCAGCCTCTTAAGAAAAACCGATATACCCAAAGCATAATTGCTGTAAAGACAATTAAACTTCCAATTGCTTTGTAGCTTCCACCGATAAAAAAAATAAACAACCCTATTACAGACATAATGCTGGTAAGAACGATGATTTTTTTAATCGGCATGTCTTTATCTTCTACACTCATGTATTGTGAAACCAATACAGAATTAAAAAATATTGCAACTAATAATGACGAACCTAAAACAGTTGATAAGGTAATAGGTAATAGTTTCATGAAATCACCCATTACTCCTGGCCATAAGCCCAAAGGAATAAATGCTGCAACGGTTGTTGCTGTTGATATAATGATTGGATATGCAATTTCACTAATTCCTTTTTTTGCTGCATCAACCTTGTCCATTCCTTCTTCATCCATCAGACGGTAAACGTTTTCGACGACAACAATTCCGTTATCTACCAGCATTCCAAGCCCCATGATCAAACCAAAAAGAATCATGGTATTCATTGTATATCCTAAAAAATTCAGAATCATTAAAGACATGAACATAGACATTGGAATTGCAAATCCAACAAATACGGCATTCTTAAACCCTAAGAAAAACATCAATACAACAACAACCAAAATAACACCAAAAATGATATTATTGACCAAATCATCAACTTGACCAATAGTCTTTGGTGATTGATCATTGGTAATGCTGACTTTTAGGTCTTTGGGGAAATTATTTACAATTGCTTCATTTACAATTTTTTTTATTTTTTCTGCGGCAGCAACCATGTTTTTACCCGCGCGCTTTTTGACGTCTAACATTACAACTGCGGCACCTTTTTCTCTTGCATAGGTAGTTTTGTCTTTGTCTTTAAAAGCTACTTTGGCAACATCTTTTAAATATACAGGATTGTTGAACTCAGATTTTATTACAAAATTTTCTAAATCAGAAGGGTTGTCAATTTCACCGATAATTCGAATGGTTCTTCTTTGTCCACTTGTTATGAAATTTCCAGCAGACATGGTTATGTTTCCATTTCCGATAGCAGAGGTGATGTCATTAAAACTAACCTTTGCAGCCATCATTTTGTAAACATCAACTGCAACTTCAACTTCTTTGTCTTGTGCCCCTCTAATGTCGGCTTTTTTAATTTCTGGAAGGTCTTCAATTTCGTCCTGTAAATATTCGGCAAACTCTTTTAATTTGTATACTGGATAATCTCCAGAAATATTTATGTTTAAAATGGGCATTTCTTCAGACATGCTCAAGTTAAAAACATTTGGCGCTATTTTAGCTCCGTTAAAGGTGGGCCAATCTTCATTTGAAGTTTCGGTATCTATTTCATCTTTTACTTTTTGTTTTGCTTGTTCAACAGAAATATTTTCGTCAAACTCAACAATTACAATAGAGTAATCTTCTTGAGAGGTAGATGTAACTTCTACCACATTACTAACTGTTTTTACTTTGTCCTCTAAAGGATCTGTAATTAGCTTTTCTATATCTTCTGCCGTATTTCCTGGATATATTGTGCTTATGTATATTTTGGTCTCTTTTACTTCAGGGAAGTTTTCCCTTGCCATACTAAAGTAAGCGGAAATTCCATAGAAAAAAAAGACCCCCATTATTGCATAAATGGTTGTTTTATTTCGAATTGCCCAAGATGATAGTTTAAAATCTTTGTCTATTTTTTTTTCTTTTGTCATCATTAATGAGTTTTATTTATTGATAACCTTTACTTTTTGTCCATTGTTCACAGTTCGAGCACCTTCTTTTATAATTTCTGAATCAACGGGTAAATTTTCTACTACTTCAATCAAATCTCCCTGTGTTTTCCCCGTTTTAATAATTAACTTCTGTGCAATTGCCTCTTTATTGGAGTTTTTATTTGTAATAATGTAAATAAATTCCTCTCCTTTTGAATTTTCAGAAATAATGCTTTGAGGAATTAAAATAGCGTTGGTATCAGTGTAGTCATTAATCTGAAGCTTGGCTGTTAAATTGGGTTTTATATTTCCACTCTTGTTTGCCACAGGAACCTCAATTTTAAAAGATCTGTTGTTTAATTTTATGAAATTACCAACTTGTCTAACGGTACTCTTTATTTTTTTTCCGAGCACGGGGAATTCTATTGCAACCTCTTTGCCTTTTGTTATGGTTGTCAAATATCTTTCAGGGACTTCTGCTTCGATATACATGTTATCTAGATTTATAATTCTAAATACTTCAGACCCTTGTCCTGGGGCGATGACTGTTCCCGCTTCTTTCATAACATCATCTATAACCCCTGAAAAAGGAGCTCTAATTGATGCTTTTGATAGTTGACTTTTAAGTTGTTCTAAAGCATTTTTTTGAAATTCATAATTTGCTTTTGTTTGTAGATACTGAATTTCTGAACCTATTTTTTGTTTCCATAAGCGTTTCTGACGTTCGTAGGTAGTTTTGTTGAGTTGGGTTGTTACTTCTAACTGTGCTAGTTGATTGCTTAACCCACCATCATCTATTGTTGCTAGTAATTCTCCTTTTGAAACTCGCTGTCCTTTTTTCACAAAAACAGTCTTTAAGATTCCTGGAATTTCTGGATAAATTAGAATATTTTGTTTTGTTTTTACACTCCCTTGAATTTCTAGGTAATGTTTAAAAACTTCTTCTTTTGTAATTATTGTCGTGATTAGTGGAAGTTTTTGAAGCGTGTCTTTTTTAGCAATTGCATTATCGATTTTTTTTAAATCGATACTTTTAGCTTCAATATTTGCTGATATCTCTTTCTTTTTAGAAATTAATTCTTTTAGATTTCCATTTGAAACGAGCTCTTCTATTGAGGCTGATTTTTTTTCTCCACAGGAGTTAAAGGCAAGAGTGATTAAGAATAATGAGTATATTTTTTTCATGCGAAGTATTATTTAATTGGTAGGTTTAGTGCGTTTTCTAGGGTTGCTTTTTTTGAGATTACATTCAGCATTGATTGGATGTAATTTTGTTGCTGTGCATACAATTGATTTTGAGCTTGTAATAAATCGAAACTAGAAGAAATTCCTTCAAAGAATTTAATACGCTGTTTTTTTTCTATTCTTTCTGCTAAACCAACATTTTTCTTGGCTGTTGTGTAATTTTCTATACTAAGTTGATAGTCACTTTTTGCTTTGTCTGCCAGTAAACTTAGACGTTGTTGTGTTTCTATTAATTTAATATTGGAGGTTTCAAACGCTATCTTTGCCTGAGCTGTTTTAGATGCTCTAAATAAACTTGAATAAATTGGAATCGTTAAACTAACACCAAACTGCGAAGATGCAAACCATTTTTGATTGCTTTCAAAAAAGGAAAAACTATTCGAAAACCCTGAATATCCATAATTTATAAATGCAGATAGGCTAGGTAGAGCTTTACTTTGTTCAAGTCTAATAAGTAACCTTTTGGATTCTGTGTCATTTTCAGCAATTTTATAATCTATGTGATTAGAGGCATTGAATGTTTTTGAAAAAAAGGATAAATTGGTGTTCTTTTCTACCAATCCATCTAGTGAGTCCGTTAGTATGAGTTTTGTTTCAATTGGATTTCCAATTGATATGTTTAACATTTTATATGAAATTTTATTCATCCTTTTCATTCCATTTAACTCACTTATTAAATTTCCAAGAGTTATTTCTAGTTGCTCAATATCTTCCTCTTCATTAAATCCATTTTTATATATTTTTTTCGCATCACTCAAGCTTTTTGTCAGAATACCGATGTTTCCTTTTAATATTGTAATGCTATTCTCTGTGACTAAGACATTTCCATAGGCGTTGATCACGTTCTCTCTGGTCAGTAATTCTATCTTTTCATTTGCCATTACAGAGATGTCTAGATATGTTTTCGAAGCTTTAACCGCAATTAGAAAAGAGCCGTCAAATAATAATTGACGAACAGTTGCAAAAGCATTAATTCCTTGTTGTTTTCCAAAAATTAACTCTTCATCTATTCCATCACCATTAAAATCAGATAGATTAACCTGCTGTTGAATCCAATTCTGATAGTCCACTTTACCCTCTATTTGAGGAAGGCCGCTAGAGGTAGTTTCTTTGATCTTTTCGTAGGCAGATTTGATGTCATTTTTTGAAGTTCTTGTATTGTAACTATGTTCAATAGCATAGTCAATAGCTTCTTCTAGAGAAATAGCAGCATTTTTTTCTTGAGCATTTGTTAAAAAGAAAAAACACAGGTTGATGCTTACCAGAATTATTTTTTTCATTGAATATCTGTTTTCAGTTTTAATTGGTTTTCTAAATGTTGAAGTCCTTTTTTTGTGCAAATACCACGTAAATGATACTCCAAATAAAAATTTGAAAGTGTTTTCATTGAATAATCATCTAGTGGGAATAAATCTTTGTCCTTAATACCAAGGTTTCCATTAAAGTAAATTCTAGAAATAAATTGAATATCTATGCAATCTCTATATAAACCAATTTCAATTCCTTCTTTTAAATTATTACACACAAAATTTTGCATCAGATGAAACTGTCTTTTTCTTAAAGATTCATAAATTTTGGGATAATATTTTTGTAGTTGGTATTGAGGAGATGATCGCTCGTTTTTGAGATTTTCCATCACAAGCTTGTTGATTGAAAAAAGTTCATGGATAGGATTCATTCCTACTTCACAAATTTGATTAATACCAGAACTAATTGTATTAAACATGTCGTGAGTGACCGTATCCACGAGTGCTGTTTTGTTTTGAAAGTATTTGTATATAGTTTTCTTAGAAACACCCATGCTGCTCGCTATTTCATCCATAGTGATGCTTTTAAACCCAAAGTTTAAAAAGAGATGCTTTGATTTTTCTAAAATTTTATCTTTCATAATATACAATGCAAATTTAAGAAGGAAACTATAAAAACAATTAAAGTTTCCAGAGTTTTAATATATTTTTAACATTTCTATTTAGAAGTCAAACTTCTTTGCATTATTTTTACAAAAAAAATATAGATTTGGACATTTCAAATTATCAAAAAGATTTTATCGAATACTTAGCATCAACAAAATGGGTCAAAGAGCCGGTAAATTTATACGAGCCTATAGAATACATCATTAAATTAGGAGGTAAGCGAATGCGACCTGTTTTAACGTTGATGGCTGCAGATATCTTTTCAGGAGCATACCAAAAGGCGATGCCAGCGGCCCTTGCTATAGAGGTTTTTCATAATTTCACCCTCATTCATGACGATATTATGGATGATGCTCCGCTTAGGCGAGGCAAAGATACTGTTCATGAAAAATGGGATCTTAATACAGGAATTCTTTCTGGTGATGCCATGTTAATTTTAGCATATCAATATTTTGAAAATTATGAACCTGTTGTATTTCAGAAATTAGCAAAACTATTCAGCAAAACAGCTCTGGAAGTTTGTGATGGTCAACAACTAGATGTTGATTTTGAAACTAGAAGTGATGTAACTATTGAGGAGTATATCAATATGATTCGCTTAAAAACATCAGTTTTGGTTGCAGCAGCCCTCAAGATGGGTGCGTTGGTTTCCAACACTTCTGAAACAAATGCAAATTTAATCTATGAATTTGGATTAAACCTAGGTCTGGCTTTTCAACTACAAGACGATTACCTAGACGCTTTTGGGAATCCAGAAACTTTTGGAAAACAAGTTGGAGGAGATATTATGGAGAACAAAAAGACTTTTCTCTATTTAAAATCATTAGAAGTTGCAAATGAACAAGATAGGAGTAAGTTGCAGTTTTATTATAATCAAAAGTTAGCGGATAATTCCTATAAGATAACAGAAGTACTTCGAATTTTTGAACAAAATGATATACCGATCTTGATCAAAGAGCAAATTAAAAAATACACAGAAAAAGCTTTTGAAACATTGTTTTTAATTAATATTTCTGACCAAAAAAAGCAGATATTGAAGAATTTTGGTTTATCTTTAATGAACAGAAATGTCTAATCATTTTTTTTAAAATAGATGTGTTATATTAAAAAAAATAGTACATTTGTCGCTAGGATTGGTCCCATAGCTCAGTTGGTTAGAGCATCTGACTCATAATCAGAGGGTCCTTGGTTCGAGCCCAAGTGGGACCACTTTATATTTTTAAAATTATAATCAGTAAGAAATATTATTTTCAATATTAATCGGAGGGAATGAAAAATAAAAATTACATATTCAGCATCTTCTTCATCCTTGTAGTAGCGGTATGCGTTGCACAAGTACCACCAGGAGTATCACCACCACCACCACCATCAGCACCAAACTTACCTATAGATGGAGGATTAATTTTTTTGGTAATTTCAGCTATTTTGTTTGGAATAAAGAAGCTTAAGCATTAGTTAGTCTGCTAACATACTTTCCGATTACATCAAATTCTAAATTTACAAGTGCCCCTTCTCGGAGGTTTTTAAAGGTTGTATTCTCTATTGTGTAGGGTATAATAGCGACGCTGAATTGATTTTCTTTAGAATTCACGACCGTTAAACTTACTCCATTTACGGTGATAGATCCTTTCTCTATGGTGATGTTCTGATTCAAAGGGTCGTAGCTAAAGGTGAAAATAGTACTTCCATTTTCTTTTTTTACTTTGATACACGTTGCTGTTTGGTCTACGTGTCCTTGTACAATATGTCCATCGAGTCTGTCTCCTAATTTCATGCCTCTTTCAAGGTTTACAAAACTTGATTCAGATAAGTGACCAATAGTAGTTTTGTCCAGCGTCTCTTTTATGGCTGTAACTGTATATTCGTTATTTTCAATGTTTATAACGGTCAGACAAACGCCATTGTGCGCAACACTTTGATCTATTTTTAATTCGTGGGTAAATTCACTTTTTATAGTTAGATGAATATTGTCTTGATCTTTAACTATCTTTTTAATAGTGCCAAGTGTTTCTATAATTCCGGTAAACATATCTCTAAAATTTAGTTACTTTTGTAAAGTTCAAAAATAAGGATAATACGATAGTTACTATGGATAAATCTGATAAAATTATAGTTGGTATTTCAATAGGAGATTTAAATGGAATAGGAGTAGAGGTAATTCTTAAAACATTCCAGGATAACAGAATGCTGGATTTTTGTACGCCGCTTATTTTTGCAAGCACAAAAACGATTTCTTATCATAAGAAAGCATTGAATCTAGAAATACCCATTCATGGAATTACTTCCTTAAGTCAAATACAACACACTAAAATTAATGTATTAAACATTTGGAAAGAAGATGTTTCTATAACCTTGGGTGAGGCTTCGAAAGAATCTGGAGACTATGCAGCAAAATCTCTCGGAATTGCTGTAGATTATTTAAAAAATAAAAAAATAGATGTTTTATTAACAGCACCAATTAACAAAGAAACAATTCAATCAGAGGATTTTAACTTTCCAGGACATACAGAATATTTAGAAGACAAACTTGAGGGAGAAAGTTTAATGATTTTAATGACAGATAATTTAAAAATAGGTCTCATTACTGGTCATATTCCAATTTCTAAAGTAGCAGAAACGATTACGCCTTCTCTAATCAAAGAAAAAGTAGCAACGCTGCATACATCTCTTATAGAAGATTTTGGGATTAACAAGCCAAAAATTGCAGTTTTGGCATTGAATCCTCATTGTGGGGATAAAGGGGTTATCGGAAAAGAAGATGATGAAATTATAAAACCAACAATTGAAGAGATAAAAGCTTCTGGTAAATTGGTTTTTGGACCTTATGCAGCAGATGGGTTCTTTGGGTCGGAAACATATAGGCAATTTGACGGTGTTTTAGCAACCTATCACGATCAAGGATTGGCTCCTTTTAAGGCGTTGTCATTTGGAAAAGGAGTAAACTACACCGCAGGATTAAGTGAAATTAGAACGTCACCAGATCATGGAACTGGATTTGATATAGCTGGGAAAAACAGCGCAAACCCTTCTTCTTTTAAAGAAGCATTGTTTACAGCAATACACGTTTTTAAAACAAGAAAAGAGTACAAAGAACTTTCAATAAATCCACTACAAACCAAGTAAAAAACTTTTATCTTAATAGATTGTAGAATAATAATTTTTTATATCTTTGCACGCTCAATGGATGTTTGGTAATGAAAGACTTAAAAAAATTCAACATACAGTTTGTAGGATTAAAAGAAGGAAGTCATTTATTCGAATATGAAATTGATAATACGTTCTTTGAAGCTTTTAATTATGATGAATTTGAAAGTTCATCAATTAAAATATCATTAGATTTTATAAAGAAAAGCACATTTTTTGAGCTTACTTTTAAAGCCAATGGCTCTGTGGTAGTTCCCTGTGACCTTACCAGTGAGTTGTATGATCAAAAAATTCAATCCGAATTACCTTTGGTTGTCAAATTTGGACCAAAATTTAATGATGATCATGAAGATATTTTAATAGTACCTCATGAAGCTTATGAGTTTAATGTTGCTCAATTTATATACGAACTCATAGTATTATTTGTTCCTAATAAAAGAGTTCATCCAAAAGTTCTAGATGGAACCATGAATTCTGTAGCATTGGACAAGTTGAAAGAATTAGAAATAAAAGAAGTAAAAACTGTTGAAGAAACAGACCCAAGGTGGGATAAATTAAAGAATTTAATAACAGAAAAAAAGACATAAAATGGCACATCCTAAAAGAAAAATATCTAAAACTAGAAGAGATAAGAGGAGAACGCATTATAAAGCAGCTTCTCAACAAATAGCTACTGATCCTACAACCGGAGAAGCACACCTTTACCATAGAGCTCACTGGCACGAAGGTAAATTATATTACAGAGGACAAGTAGTATTAGAATCTGCCCTAGCAGAAGCTTAGAAAAAAAACTTTAAAAGTCATAGAAAAACCCTCGTAATTGAGGGTTTTTTTATGTTTTTTAGGTGAAAGTTATCTTTTTTGATGTTTTTTACTTAAAAAAGTGAAATTAATTTCACTACTTTTGACGTTCGTAATTACATAGAAAATAACTAAAATTATGATTAAAATTACTGCAGCAATTACTGCTGTTGGAAAATATGTTCCAGAGTACGTTCTAACCAATAAAGAGTTAGAAACGATGGTCGATACTAATGACGAGTGGATTACCACCAGAACGGGTATTAAAGAACGAAGAGTTTTAAAAGAAGAAGGCTTAGGAACCTCATACATGGCGATAAAAGCAGCTGAGGATTTATTACAAAAATCAAATACGAATCCAGCTGAAATAGACCTTGTAATTGTAGCCACAGCAACTCCAGATTTACCTGTAGCTTCAACAGCCGCATATGTGGCTTCGGAAATTGGATCTATAAATGCTTTTGGTTACGATCTCCAAGCAGCTTGTTCAAGTTTCTTATATGGAATGTCTAATGCAGCTAGCTACATTGAGTCTGGAAGATATAAAAAAGTCTTATTGATTGGCGCAGACAAAATGTCTTCAATCGTAGATTATAAAGATAGAGCTACATGTATTATTTTTGGAGATGGAGCCGGTGCAGCATTATTTGAGCCTAATAACGAAGGTTTGGGAATACAAGATGAGTACTTGAGAAGTGATGGAATTGGACGTGATTTTCTTAGAATAGAAGCAGGAGGATCTATTATGCCACCAACGATTAAAACAGTAGAAGAGAAAAAACATTTTATCTATCAAGAAGGAAAAACTGTTTTTAAATATGCCGTTTCTAATATGGCAGATGTTGCAGAAAAAATGCTAACTAGAAATCAACTCAAAGAAGAAGATATTCAATGGTTGGCTCCACATCAAGCAAATAAAAGAATTATTGAGGCAACTGCGAAAAGAGTCGGTGTTGCTTCAGAAAAAGTAATGATGAATATTCAAAAGTATGGAAATACCACATCAGCAACTTTACCTCTTTTACTAGCAGATTATGAACAACAATTAAAAAAAGGAGATAATATAATTTTTGCTGCATTTGGTGGAGGTTTCACATGGGGAGCTGCATACGTAAAATGGGCATATAATACACAAGTAAAATAATTAAATAATAAGAAGTATGGATATTAAAGAAATTCAAAATCTTATCAAATTTGTAGCTAAATCTGGCGCTAGCGAGGTAAAGTTAGAAATGCAAGATGTGAAAATTACGATCAGAACTGGTGCTGGTAAAACAGAAACAACTATTTTACAAACTGCCCCAATGGGAGCAATGCCACAAGTTGTTGCACCTATAGCGGCGCAACCAGTTGCTTCAGAAGTTGCTGCTCCTGTAGCTGAGAGTGATGATGCTAAATATATTACTGTTAAATCTCCAATTATTGGAACATTTTACAGAAAACCTTCTCCTGATAAACCTAACTTTGTAGAAGTAGGTACAGAGATTTCTGTTGGAGATACTGTCTGTGTTATTGAGGCTATGAAATTATTTAATGAGATTGAATCTGAAATTTCAGGAAAAATTGTCAAAGTTTTAGTAGACGATTCTTCTCCTGTAGAATTTGATCAACCTTTGTTTTTAGTAGATCCATCTTAGTTTAATTAGCAATCTATAAATTTTTCTTATTTATATGTTGCCAATTAGCTAGCTAACTAATTTAATAAAAATAAAGATGTTTAAAAAAATATTAATTGCCAATAGAGGTGAAATAGCACTTCGTGTTATTAGAACCTGTAGAGAAATGGGAATAAAAACTGTTGCAGTTTATTCTACTGCAGACGAAGAAAGTTTGCATGTAAGATTTGCAGATGAAGCAGTTTGTATTGGTCCAGCTCCAAGTTCAGAATCTTATTTAAAAATGTCTAATATCATTGCAGCCGCAGAGATTACAAATGCAGATGCAATTCACCCAGGATATGGTTTTTTATCTGAAAATGCCAAGTTTTCTAAATTGTGTGAAGAACATCACATCAAGTTTATTGGTGCTACTGGAGAAATGATTGACCAAATGGGAGACAAGGCGAATGCAAAATCGACGATGATTGCAGCAGGTGTTCCATGTGTTCCAGGAAGTGAAGGTGTTATCATCGATTTTGAAGATTGTATTAAAGTAGCCAATGAAACAGGTTACCCTGTGATGCTGAAAGCATCTGCAGGAGGTGGAGGTAAAGGAATGCGTGCAGTATGGAAAAAAGAAGATTTAAAAGAAGCTTGGGATTCTGCAAGACAAGAATCTAAAGCAGCCTTTGGAAATAATGATATGTACATGGAAAAGCTCATTGAAGAGCCAAGACATATAGAAATTCAAATTGTTGGAGATTCTTTTGGGAAAGCATGTCATTTATCTGAAAGAGATTGTTCTGTTCAACGTCGTCACCAGAAGTTAACAGAAGAAACTCCCTCACCTTTTATGACCGATGATTTAAGAAAAAGAATGGGAGATGCCGCAGTAAAAGCTTCTGAATTTATCAAATATGAAGGAGCAGGTACCGTTGAGTTTTTGGTAGATAAGCATCGAAATTTCTATTTTATGGAAATGAATACACGTATTCAGGTAGAGCACCCAATTACAGAGGAAGTCGTTAATTATGACTTAATTAGAGAGCAAATTTTAGTTGCAGCAGGAGTGCCAATTTCTGGAAAAAATTATTTTCCTCAAATGCATTCTATAGAATGTAGAATCAATGCAGAAGATCCTTTGAATAATTTCAGACCCGCTCCAGGTAAAATAACAACTTTTCATGCTCCAGGAGGTCATGGAGTTCGAATTGATACCCATGTATATGCAGGTTATATGATTCCGCCTAACTATGACTCCATGATCGCGAAGTTAATTACAACAGCTCAAAGTAGGGAAGAAGCAATTAACAAAATGAAACGTGCTTTAGATGAATTTGTGATAGAAGGAATTAAAACAACCATTCCATTTCACAGACAATTAATGGATCATCCAGATTATGTTGCAGGAAACTATACGACGAAATTTATGGAAGATTTTGAAATGAAATAAAATAATAATTTTGTGTTATACAGATAGAAAAAAGAGAATACTTTCGTATTCTCTTTTTTTTTGTAGAAGATTTGATGAAATCAATTGAAAACTAAACGAACAGTCGCTTTTGGTTTTCTTTTTCTACTTCCAAAAAACATACTAACACGTGTAAATTTTTGCGCCCAGAAGGAAAGAGTTAAGTTCGGACAAAGCTATGTATTAAAACCAAGGATTGCTTTTTCAGGAACTAGTATCGTATGGTTGATTTTTATAAGTTTTAAATATTTGCATTAAGCTAATTTGCACAAGTCGATGGGACACTTTTCTCAGCCATAAAATCTACACAAGTATTACAAATTAAACTTTTGAAAAAACAAGCAACACGGTTAATTCTAAAATCTACGTCTTTTTTAGATCTATATATGCCATGACCGCCATTAGGGACAACTGTTAAGTCGTTACATACTCCGGCCTCAATAAGCATTTCATGAATGGGTCTAGATCCAAAACCAGTCATCATACTTTTTCCGATGGGAACTGTGACGTCAAGATCACCATGAAACGAAATGGTAGGAATTAAATCTCCGGAATTAAAAACAATGGGTAGAATAGCTCCCATGAAATTATAAATTCCTTTAATAGTAAATATTTCATTTTGACGATTATCCGAAGATTCTAAAGGGCCTAAATCAGACTCAAGTTGAGGAGCTATTATATTCCATTCTTCTTGACTTGCATAACTTGTGGACAATGACGTTATTGCCCCTGCACTGGATCCCCCAATAAACACCCATGACATATCAATTTTAAGTTTTTCTTTTTGACTTACAAAATACCTGAGCGCTGTATTGGCATCTTGTTGGGCTCTGTAAACTGCTTTTTGAATATTTCCAAAAACTTCACGATTATAGCCAAGACGATAGCTAATTGTAGCTACCACAAACCCTCTCTTGGACAATTCCTTAGAGTGATAGGTCATACTTTCTCTAGTGCCACCTGTAAAACTACCGCCATGAATTAGAAGTATTAAAGGACGCTTCTCTTGAGTGTCAATGTCAGTATTTGGAAAATATACATCCATTTTCAAATCTTGTAAATTCCCCATATAATTAAGAGCTTCCCCATAGGTAACATTTTTTAGTGAGTCTATTTGGGATTTTGAAAAATAGTCAGTGTTGGTATAGCGCCTATCCAAACTGCATTTTTGTGCAGTAGCATAGTTCATAGTCAATACAAGGCAGAATATGTATAATAGTTTAAATTTGTTCATGTAATTTGATTTATTAATTTTTTAAAAAGATGACTCCACCATTATTTTCACTGTAATGGTTCCCTTCAGTAGGAACAAATAGCGAAATAACGTATTTGTTATTTTCAATTTCAATTATAGAGGGATTCGCAAAAGATGTAGATTTTTTCGGAGTAGAAATCAGAACTTCAGAATAATACCCATTAAGACCTAACATTATTTTCCAAGAACTCCAATCATTTTTAACAAATCTGGCTTCTTGTAAAGTTAGCGATTTACCACGATACTTAAATCCTTTTCGACTTCCGATATTTCCTTTAAAATTCATATCTCTTAAATTACTTTCAGCTAACGAATCTTTCCATGTTGTCCAATTATTACCATTTTGTAAGACACCCATAGCTATTTTATCGATAGTACCGTTATGATAATGAAATCCAATTAAGATACTTCCATTAGTAGGGTTTTTTCCAGTAAAATGTCTAATATCAGGGGTTCCTTCAACGCCAAAACTATGTATTGAAGTGTTTAAGTGTTTTTCAAATGTACTATGATTAGATATTAAGTGGTCATAATTTGCATAATATTTTAAAGCAATATTGTTAGCCCCTTGAATTTTATCTTCCTCGTATGCAATAAGGTATCCGTCATTCCATTTAACGATATCTCCTTGGTGAGCATTTTGATCAATTTCAGTAATAAAGCTCCAATTAAATAAATCGTTGGATCCAGCCAATTGTAAATTGAAATTGTCTTTAGAAATTGTAACATGATAAACCCCTATATAGAGGAAATTATTAAGCGTATCCTCATTAGTTTTAACAATTTTTATTACGTTCATAGGTCTTTCTAAATCATCTTTTAATTTAAACTTAGAACGCACAAGTGATGTTGAATTTCCAAGAACATCAAAATTGATTAAAGATTTATATGTTTTTGGGAGGTACCAGCTGTAGCCCAACTGAACAAGTTTTTTTGTGCTTAAAGTTTGAAGGGTAGATATATTTAGTTCTAAATTTTTTGTATTTTCAATAATCAAGCTGTTTCTTAGTTCTAAAAAAGACATATCTTTTAGTTCACTTTCAGTTCTAATGGCTGCTGTTTTTAAAAAGGTATATAGCAAACAAAAAGAAGATAACTCAAGGTTTGTTTTGCTGTTCAGATCATAATCGGTTTCGTTCGTTCGTTTACGAAGCTCTGTGTTTAAAAATTCTTTTAATTCATTATTGGACATTTTTATAATTGAATTAAAATCACTCCATTTAGAATGTAAAATTATTGAAATGAGTAGGTCTCTGTCTATTTTTTGATTTGTTGATTTATGTAGTATTGATTTTGAATAAGATGCTTCTATGTCTATGTCAATTGAATTATGAATTTCAGTCGCTTGTGAATTCATAAAATGAATTAATATAAGAAAGGTACTTAATTTCATTATAATTCTTAACTAGTTGTAATTTTTATAAAAGTTATTTTCTAGAGTTGTAATTATTCCCTATTAATTTTTTAAGTTCTTTAATTTGCTTTTGTTGTTCCTTGATTGCATTTATGAGAACAGGAATCAGCCCTTGATAATTTACAGACAATGTTTTGTCTTCATTATTTGTAGTTTTTACCAATTCTGGAAATGCTTTTTGAACATCTTGAGCGAGCAGTCCAATTTTAGACTTAGATTCGTTTGACTTCATTGTATAACTCTTTCCATCAATCATTAGTAATTTAGCAAGCGTGCTTCCCAAAGAAATAATATTAGATTTTAATCTTGCATCCGAGTTGAGTGTTAAGTCGCCTGAAAGTGTTGCTGAACCATCGTAGTTAACTATAAATGCATTTGAAGGATTGTCGCCTGCAAGACCGTTAGTTGGGGTCTCCGTTTCCTATTACAAATGCAACTCCCGGATCTCCAATATATTCTCCATTGACATGGTAATATCCTCCAATATTATCGGGATCAATAGTCGTATCTCCTAGCCCTGCAGAATTATTAACTCCAATAGCAAGCATTCCAAAATTATCAGCTGTTGTAGATAGTCCTAACGCGGCAGATGCTTGGTTGCTAGCTGTGGTGTTTTTATTCGCTGAAAACGAACTCCTTCCTGAGGCCGTAGTGCTAGTTCCCATCGCTGTAGCACTTCCTGCAGTGCCCACAGTTGCATTTGTATCGCCTGCAATATTTTGGTATCCAGCTGTAAAATTTGTAGTTCCCCAGGCAAGATTTTCTTGTCCTAAGGCAACAGACCCTGCTCCAGCAGCATGGTTTTTAAAACCAATCGCTATAGTACTTGCGCCTTGTGCCCAATTTTCTTTTCCAAGTGCGATAGTTGCATCGCCAGTGGCATAGTTATAATTACCCATAGCTACAGAAGAGCCTCCAGAAGCCGTATTTCTAAAGCCTGTGGCTGTAGATATATTTCCAATTGCTCTAGATGCATAACCCGCAGAGAATTGACCTACATTTCCACCATCAATTCCACCAGCTTGACTGTCTTGCGGCCCCGCTATTGTATTGAATCCCATTGCTACAGAACCAAGACCGGAAGACCTGTTGTAAGCATTGGCTCCAAAAGATCCCCAACCAAGTGCGCCGAAGCCTGTGGATAACATAGACTGATTACCATCTCCTAAATTATAAAGCGGGTGACCAGACTCTGAGAAATTTCCGAAATCTCCAGCAGCTTGACCTGGAGATTTTTCTGAGACTATAAGGTCAACACTCCAGTCTCCAATGTTTCCAAAGGCACCATTAGCGTTTCCGTTTCCATTACGTGAAGCGCCTCTAACTGAAGAGGTATAAGTTCTACCAGAAGCAGGAGTTCCTGAACCGTTCTCTACAAAAACAAGTGCAGATTTTTTATCTGCATCCTCTGAAATGCTTCCAGTTTCATTACCACTCCCCCCTGTAATTGGGAAATTACTGAAACAGACTAACTCCAAACCATTTGTGTTTGTTATATTGTTTTCTATTCCTGCATATTGTCCCAAAAATGAAATTGATGGACTAGAGCCAGGATCACCATTTAAATTAAAAACGATAGAGCTTCCCTGAATTTCAAAAGAAGAGACTCCAACTCCGTTGGCATTGGATAGAATAAAATCGCTCGAAACTTTACTTAAAAGCTGACTTGTATTGGTTGTATTAGTCATTAAACCCGCCGAGGAGGTTTCCACGACCAAGGTTTGTTGATTCGTAAGTGCTGCAGACAAAATCATTGGAGCATCTATTTCTTCAGAATAAGTTTTTTGATAAAGATCTCTTGTGAGGGGCTTATATATTCTGTTTGCAAAACTTTCATATCCTTTTACAAAAGGAAAATGACAGTAATCTGAATGCGATGTAATTCCAGCGGTAGGCATGATAAAGATGTCTTCATTTTCTAGCGCTAAAATTCTTTGGGCTTCTTTGATCAAAAGTCGACCACTAGAACTTGTACCACAATTACAATCCCTAGTTTGAAAGATATACACGTTACTTAAGTTTGTAAAATCGGAGTACCAAGCATCTTTAAGGTTTATGAAAGCATTTTTATATTGATCTGTAGATAAGCCATTCGTAAAAGAATCGGCTTCACCTTGAGACCATAATATACCACGAACGGCATTTTTGAGTCCGTTTTTTGTTAATCTGTAGTAAAGTCTTCCATAGTTTGAATTTGTGGATGAGCTGTAATCCGTTGGCGCTTGAAAAAAGCTTATGGGTTGACCACCATGCGCACCATTAAAAATAGCAATCGGAATATTGAACTCATCTACTAATTTCTTTGCTAAAACCAAACCCCATTGCCCTGTATTTCCACTTGAGTTTTCATTTCCATCCCCTTGACCATAGTACCATGAATCGTTAGACAATAATCCTGAAGAGCTGATATTCCCCCCTGAATAAACTCTTATATAATCACTTTGATAACCACTCGCACTTCCATTATACATAACCGCCGCCGCATTAGACTGTCCTTGAATCACAAAAACATCCCCAGCAACAATATCATCAATATCCTTGACTAGTTCTTCCGAGCCATTGTACACTGTATATATTTTTATGCGGTATTTTGCAAGTTCAGCCGTAATGTTAATATCAAATGAAAAGGGAGCGATTTGATTTTCATAGCTTAGGTTTTGGGTGTAGGTTTGCTGAAGGGTGCCATTTCTTAGTAACTCGACATTAATTGACGAAAAGGGGTCGTTATTGAAGGCAATAGGAGTCACCCATTTCCAGCCAAAAGAAGGCTCACTGTAATTACTAGCACTAGCGTCGTGGTAAAGCCCAATCCATCCTCTAAAATAATTAAAAGCTGCCACTACCGAATTTTCCTCCGCTGTGTGATGAGATGATAAATAACCTCCAGCGTTTTCTGCTGCTAGTTTAGCCGCCTCCCAGTTTAATTGAGACGGATTTTTAAAATAGGAGTGCCCATTGTATTGTCCCAAATAAACAAAATTAGATAAGGAGTTTATAATTCCGTTGAATTCAACATAAGAGGATCTTGTCTCAGATGCGTCTGCATCATTCCAATCTCCTGAAGAATTAATAAACTCTGCAGCATCTTCTGGAGCTGGAGCGTTATTTGGTTCTCCAGAGCCCCAAGAGTCATACTCAAGGTTGTAATTATCCCCTAAGTTTACTTCTCCATTAATAGACACTATACCTAAATTAGTTTGAAGGTCTCTGGCAACTAGCTGTTTGTCTGATGGCAGCGTATTGAACGTAATTTGTGCGCTGATATTATAAATAGAAAAATAAATTAATAAGATTGCTAGTTTTTTCATTGAGGGTTGATTTTTTTTAAACAATAACCCTGCTCATACAAAAGCAGGGTTAATAGGGAATCAATTCAGGGTTTATTGTTTATTTTAGAAGCTTCTTTAGCTCATCAATTTGTTTTTGTTGTTCCTTGATCGCGTTAATTAGTACAGGAATCAGCCCTTGATAATTTACAGACAATGTTTTGTCTTCATTATTTGTAGTTTTTACCAATTCTGGAAATGCTTTTTGAACATCTTGTGCGAGTAGTCCTATTTTAGACTTAGATTCGTTTGTCTTCATTGTATAGCTTTTTCCATCAATCATTAGTAATTTAGCAAGCGTACTTCCTAAAGAAATAATATTAGATTTTAATCTTGCGTCCGAGTTAATTGTTAATTCACCTGAAAGTGTTGCTGATCCATCGAAGTTCACTACAAATGCATTCGAAGGTTTACTTCCAGCCAAACCGTTACTAGTATCTATATCACCGTTTCCAATCACAAATGCAACGCCTGCAGGTGCACCAGTATATTCACCATTTGCATAGTAATACTGATCTGTGGTTGTATCTCCAATACCTGCAGCATTATTTACTCCAATAGCTAACATTCCCAAATTATCCGCTGTAGTTCCAAGGCCCATTGAAGTCGCTGCTTGATTTGTCGCAGTTGTACCCCTGTTTATAGCCATCGATGCATCCGCAGAAGCTGTATTATATTTTCCCATCGCAGTAGCACTCCCACCGGATCCAACTGCAGCATTTGTATCCCCTGCTACATTTTGATATCCAGACACAAAATTTGTGGTTCCCCAAGCTATATTTTCTTGCCCTAATGCTGAAGAACCTGCACCAGCAGCATGGTTTTTAAAACCAATCGCTACTGTACTTGCTCCTTCTGCCCAGTTCTCTTTTCCAAGAGCAATTGTCGCATCGCCAGTGGCATAGTTATAATTACCCAAAGCTACAGAAGCGCCTCCAGAAGCAGTATTTCTAAGGCCTGTGGCTGTAGATACATTTCCAATTGCTCTAGATGCGTAACCCGCAGAGAATTGACCTACATTCCCACCATCAATTCCACCAGCTTGACTGTCTTGCGGCCCTGCTATTGTATTAAAACCCATTGCTACTGAACCAAGCCCTGAAGACCTGTTGTAAGCATTGGCTCCAAAAGATCCCCAACCAAGTGCGCCGAAGCCTGTAGATAACATAGACTGATTACCATCTCCTAAATTATAAAGCGGGTGACCAGACTCTGTGAAATTTCCGAAATCTCCTGCAGCTTGACTTGGAGACTTTTCTGAGATTATCAGGTCAACACTCCAGTCTCCAATGTTTCCAAAGGCATCATTAGAGTTTCCGTTTCCATTACGAGAAGCGCCTCTTACTGAAGATGTATAAATTCTACCAGAAGCAGGAGTTCCAGAACCATCCTCTACAAAAACAAGTGCAGGTTTTTTATCTTGATCTTGAGCTTGAGAGAACGTATAATTACATGTAAATGTGATAGCAAGTATTAAAGTTAATTGAATGTATTTTTTCATCTTTTGATTATTTTGAAGTTATTAATAGTATTGTTTGAATATTTAGCACTTAGGATGTAAGTCCCTTTGTCTAAGTTTGAAATGTTAATTGTTTTGGAACTAGAACTCAATAATTTTTGTCCTAAAAGATTAAATAAGGTTAATTGTAAATCTCCCGAGTAGTCTACTTTAATGACTGAAGAAGATGGATTTGGATAAATTTTAATTCCTTTTGCCATTGCGTCATCAAGAGATAAACTATTGGTAGCACCCACTGTGACCTGATTTATTTGAAGTGGATCCGTAAAAACACTGGTCACTGTAAATTCCGCAGAATCAGTATCCGAATACTCGGACCACGAAGAACTTGACGAATCATAGATGTATATTGATGCATCATGCGTCAGATCGTTCATTTCACTGTCATCATAGTTGTAGGTAATGGAACCTGTAAAGTTTTCGATGTCAGCATCCAAGGTGTAAACTTTCCCCATAGATTCTGTATCACTTAATGATACTGCTGTCAACTCTTTTGATACTTGTATCTCATTAATAGTATAGTCCGTACTTGGTTTTAATTTCAATCCGGAGACATTAAGAGTTCCTCCACTATTAATAGTCAAAGCGCCAGAAGAACCAATAGTTAGAATGGTAGTTTGCGCCTTTAGGTTAGAAACAAAAACAATTATTAAGAGGATTAAAATTTTTTTAATAATCTTTTGTTTTCTTTGAAGTGTACTTTTTTTCATATGGTTTAGTTTTAGTTAAACACTTGTGACCCTCACAAATTATATGTTTTTTTAAAAGAAATTTAAGATATAAATAGACTTGAAGTAAAATCTTAAAAGATTAAAGATTAAGACTCAACAAATTTAATACACAAAACATTTTATTTTAAAACATAAATATAAAAGACTTAAATTAAAAGCTCGATTAAATTCCGATTAATAATTAATTAATTTCTTAAACATTTAATTAATTCTTAATTTTTTAAGAAATTTATTACAAACTCCACACAAAACAACTCCTTATTTTAATTATATTTACAAAGTAGCATTGAACTTATTTAACCAAGTAACAAGTAGACAACCCTATAATGATAACTAAATCCGCAATCATTTTGTTAAAAAAATCTTTTATTGGTGCTTTTTTAATTATAATATCAAGTATAACAGCTCAACAAAATCAATTAATTACGGGAAATGTTAGTGATGTTAACAATATTCCCATACCTGGTGTTAATATTTTAGAAAAAACAAATCCAAAAAATGGAGTTTTCTCAGACTTTGATGGTAATTTTTCCATCAATGTTAAGTCTAACTCAGTTTTAATATTTAGCTATGTTGGTTATGAGACTCAGGAAATTGTTATCAATACCAAAACCAATTTAAACATCATATTAAAGGAAAACCTTTATGCATTAGATGAAGTTACTTTAGTTGCTTACGGAAAACAAAAAAAATCGAGTGTTATTGCAGCTGTAACAACGATCGACCCTGCAGAACTTCAAACCTCTTCAAGTAATTTAACAACCGCCTTAGCAGGACGAGTAGCTGGAGTTATATCCTATCAAAGGAGTGGTGAGCCTGGGAGAGATAACGCTGAATTTTTTATTAGAGGTGTGAGTACCTTTGGATATGCAAGGTCACCATTAATTCTTATTGACGGTATAGAAACAACTTCGACAGATTTAGCTCGGTTACAACCAGATGACATTGCTAGTTTTTCTATAATGAAAGACGCAACCGCCACATCCTTATATGGAGCGAGGGGGGCAAATGGAGTTATTTTGGTAACTACAAAAGTTGGAAAGGAAGGCGTAGTTAAAGTTAATGTACGTTATGAGAAATCGTACTCAACACCAACCCGATCTCTTGAAATAGCGGACCCAATAACATATATGACATTACATAACGAAGCTTTAGTTACCAGAAATGCTCTAGGAGGTAGAATATATTCCTTAGAAAAAATATTAATATCTAAAGATCCCAATAGAAATAAAATGGCCTATCCCACTGTAGATTGGTTTGACGAATTACTTGAAGATTATACGCTAAACAGTAGGTTTAACTTTAATATAAGTGGTGGAGGTAAAATTGCTAAATATTACATAGCAGCTACCGTAAATTCAGATAACGGAAACTTAAAGGTGGATCCTCGAAATAATTTTAACAACAACATTAATTTTAAGCGTATTTCGTTGAGGTCTAACATTAATGTAAACCTAACCCCAACCACAGAAGTAGCTCTCAGATTTAATGGGAATTTTGATGATTATATAGGGCCAATTGATGGTGGACAAGCAATATATAGAAAGGCAATGCAAGCAAATCCTGTGCTATATCCCAAATTTTATGAACCAGATGCACAGTTTCAAAACTCATCTCATGTGCTTTTTGGAAACGCAGGTCAGTTTGGAGGATACTTAAACCCTTATGCAGACTTAATGAGAGGCTATAAAGATGAGAGTTATAATAATTTTTTAGCAACCGTTGAAATTAAGCAAAACTTAGACTTTTTAACAGAGGGGTTGAGCCTCAGGTTATTAGCAAATACATCACGCTATTCGTTTTACAACTTAGAAAGACGTTACAATCCATTTTACTACACGCTTGGAAATTATGATTTTCAAAGCGATCAGTACACTTTATTAGCTTTAAATCCAAACCAAGGAACTGAATATTTAGAGTATAGTGAAGGTACTAAAATCATAACGAATTCATCTTATTTTGAGGGCTCAATAAACTATAAAAAAACACTGAATGAAAAACACAAACTTTCAGGAATGTTAATAGGGATCCTAAGAGAACTTAAATATGCCAACGCAGGAAACCTTCAAAGCTCTCTACCTTACAGAAATATAGGGCTCTCAGGAAGGTTCACTTATGCATTTGATGATAAATATTTTTCTGAGTTTAATTTTGGATATAATGGTTCAGAAAGATTTTCTAAGTCAGAACGGTTCGGATTTTTTCCTTCATTTGGACTTGGATGGTACGTGTCGAAAGAAAAATTCATGGAGCCGATTTCTAATGCTATTACAAAGTTAAAATTCAAAGGCACATATGGACTTGTTGGGAATGATCAAATTGGAAGTGCCAATGATCGTTTTTTCTATATTTCTCAAGTAAATCTAAATAACGGAGGCTTGGGTTCTAATTTTGGGCAAGAATTCGGTACTTATATTAATGGCGTCAGCATTGATCGTTATGCAAATGATCAAATTACTTGGGAAAAAGCAAGGATGTTAAACGTTGGACTTGAGCTAGGCTTATTTGGAGTTATTGATATTCAAGCAGATTATTTCACAGAATACCGTTCTAATATTTTAATGGATCGAGCGCAAATACCCGCATCAATGGGGCTTCAAGCACCTCTTAGAGCAAATGTTGGAGAGGCCTCATCAAGTGGATTTGAGGTCACTTTAGACTATAAAGACAATTTTAGCGATGACCTTTTTGTATCTGCTAGAGCGAACTTTTCATTTGCAACAAGTAAATTTGAAGTTTATGAAGAATTAGATTATATAAATGCAGGCTTGCCTTGGCGCTCAAGGATTGGATTAAATTTATCTCAACCTTTTGGTTACATAGCAGAGCGTTTGTTTATAGACGAGGCTGATATTGCAAATTCTCCAGTGCAAACTTTTGGAGACTATATGGCAGGAGATATTAAATATAAAGATATAAATAACGATGGTCTTATAGACGTCAATGATGAAGTTCCGATTGGCTTCCCAACAACTCCTGAAATAATTTACGGATTTGGAATTTCTAGTAAATACAAAAGCTTTGATTTATCCTTCTTTTTTCAAGGGTCTCTAAACTCTTCATTTTTTATAGATGCGTTTAATACGTCTCCTTTTATCGATACAAGTGGAAGCGCTATTGGAAATAATGCCCTCCTGAATGCCTGGGCAAACGACCATTGGTCTGAAAACGACAGAAACCTTTATGCCGCATGGCCTCGACTTTCCGATCAACTAATAGACAATAATAATCGCAACAGTACCTGGTGGCTTCGGGACGGCTCCTTCTTGAGGCTTAAATCTATTGAGTTTGGCTATTCAGTCCCTAATAAGCTAGCTTCAAAAGTTAACTTATCATCTGCAAGGATTTATATTACAGGCACAAACTTACTAACCTTTAGTAAGTTTAAATTATGGGATGTAGAAATGGGCGGTAACGGACTAGGGTATCCAATACAGCAAAGTGCTAATATTGGTATTAATTTAAATTTTTAAAAACGTAACTTGAAAAAAACATTTATACTTTTCATTTTAATTTTCACCTCATGTGAAAATGATTATCTTGATGTTGTACCAGACAATATTGCGACTATAGATTTAGCTTTTAATACACGATCCACGGCATTAAATTTTCTTTCAACCTGCTACACTTATATTCCTGAACATGCGCATGTTGAACAGAATTTCTCAATGCTAGCAGGGGATGAAGTTTGGTATTACGCTGAAAATGATTTCTACATGAACAACGAAACTAGTTTTCGAGTGGCAAAAGGAATGCAAAATTCCTCCAGTCCTTACTTGAATTATTGGGAAGGTGGAAGAGGCGCACCGCACAGTCTTTTTGTTGCCTTAAGAGATTGTAATATATTTTTAGAAAATTTAGTTGCGGTCCCAGGGCTTGAAGAGGAAGAAAGGCTTCGCTGGCTTGATGAAGTTAAAGTTCTCAAAGCATTTTATCATTTTTGGCTCATGCAGATGTATGGTCCTATTCCAATTGTAAGAACAAATATTCCTGTCGGTGCAACCGCTTCAGAAACGAATGTATACAGAGCCTCTATTGACGATATTGTTGGCTATCTAACAGAGCTGCTTGATGAAGTTATAGAAGCAGAGAATTTACCAGGCTTAATTAATTATGTCTACACAGAAAAGGGGCGAATAACCATGCCAATAGCAAAAGCGCTAAAGGCTAAGATTTTAATGCTTAGCGCCAGTCCTATTTTTAATGGAAATTCAGACTTTAGTAGTCTCGTTGATAACCAAGGAAATAGTTTAGTCAACCGAACCTATGACCCACAAAAGTGGGTATTGGCAAAAGAAGCGGTGTTAGAGGCTATTGAAAGCGCCGAAGCTAATGGGCATTTCTTACATCAATTTAATCAGCAGCTTCCTATAAATGGAGGTGTTAATGACCAAATAACACAAGAATTAAGTCTCAGAACAGCGATTACTGAACCGTTTAATTCTGAAATAATATGGGCTTTTTCAGCTGACTGGACAGGAGAGCTTCAACAATGGTGCCAGCCTAGGTGGTCTGCAGACCACTCCGCATTATTTGGCTATACCAAAAAGTCTCATGCCCCTACATTAAATATGGTTGAAACTTTCTATACTCGAAATGGCGTGCCAATTGATGAAGACATTTCTTGGGAATATGGAAATAGATTTGATGTGGTCCAAACACCCATTTTTGATACTAATAATGAAAATTATCATGAGTTTTATATAGAAAATGATTACGCGACAGCAAAACTTCATACCTATCGAGAACCTCGATTTTATTCTACTTTAGGATTTGATGGTGGTAAATGGTTCTCATTAGAGACTGAAAACATAAATAATATTCCACATTTAAATGCTAAAGCTGGAGCTCCCTCTGGAAAACAAGGATTTGAAATTTATTCAATTACAGGGTATTTCGCGAAAAAACTAGTGCACTATGAAAATATAATCTCACTAGAAGGCTCCACCATACAAGGATATTCGTTTCCTATTATAAGACTTTCAGATTTATATTTAATGTATGCCGAAGCTTCCAATGAAACCAAGGCAGTTCCAGATGCTGATGTTTATGAATACATTCAAAGAGTTAGAAACAGAGCTGGGTTGGATCAAGGCGGAGACCTAGTAAGTAGCTGGAAAATGCATTCTTCAAACCCCAGTAAACCAGGAACAAAAGAGGGTATGAGAGCTATAATTCATCAAGAAAGAATGATTGAACTAGCGCTTGAAGGTCATCGTTATTGGGACCTAAGACGATGGAAACTTGCCGATGAATATTTTAGCAAGCCTATCAGAGGTTGGAATATATTTAAGCCAGACGTCGAAGGATTTTATCAAGTTGAAAATATATTTTATAGAAATTACCTAACGAAAGACTATTTGTGGCCTATTAGTCAAACAGAGTTGCTAAGAAACCCTAACTTAATTCAGAATCCAGGATGGTAAAAAGAAGAAACCCTATTAAACAGGAAATGGTAAAAATAAACATTCATATAGTGTATTCACTAATATGTATACTCTTAATTTTTGGGTGTACAGAAGAGGAGCGAAGTGCTTACGGATCTGACCAAACCCCACCTGATGCTGTCAAAATTAATTCTGTTGAAAACAGACCTGGCGGGGCAGTTATAAAATTTACACCACCAACAAACCAAGACTTGCTATACATAAGAGGTGCTTACAGTGACGAAAATGGCATTTCAAAACAAGTAATAGTTTCTTCGGTAATAGATACATTAAGCATCATTGGTTTTGGACAGACTGGAGACTTTAACGTGGACGTTACAGCTATAGATACAAGTGATAATGAATCAGTTGCAGTTACCACCACAATTTCTCCTTTAGAAGCTCCTATACATGCTATATTGGAATCGATTGAAGGCGCTCAAGATTTTGGGGGAATTAATATATCTTACCTAAATCCCACCAGAGCTGAGGTTTCGTTAAATATGTCTATTATAGACCTGGAAGGAAATCAGGTATTTAAAGAATCTTTTTATACAAGCCAGGCAAATAGCTCCTATAGCTTTAGAGGCTACGACCCCATTCCAACTACTTTTATTATTTACGTTGAAGATCGTTGGGGTAACCAAACCATAACAAAAACAATAGAAATCACTCCATTGGAGGATATATTTTTAGATAAAGGCTTTTTTTCTGTTCAACCAATGCCAGGAGATGAAAGCTTCAGTGAGTATGGATTTTCTGCAAATCAAATGTGGGATGGATCATGGAGTAGTCAATGGAATTGTGGACACACTAGTTTTTTAGCGCTTCCACACCAGCTTACCATTAGTTTAGGGCAATTAGTTAAACTGAATAGGTTTAAACTATACCAACGAGGTGGTACCGAATTATATAAGCATGGGAACCCAAAAAGATTTCAAATTTTTGGCCGTGAGAATCTAGATAATTTACCAATTTACAGTCCTTCAAATCCTGGGGATGGCTGGATACTTCTGGGTGAATTTGAATCTTTTAAACCATCTGGATTACCCCCAGGTTCTAATACAGAAGAAGATTATTTATTTCAAGATAATGGAGAGGATTTTGTTTTTGATAGTAGCGTACAACAATACAATATCAAGTACATACGATTTGTAAATTTAGAAACTTGGAATAATCAAATGGTGTCAGTAATTGGAGAGCTCTCATTTTGGGGAAGTATCGTTGACTAAAAGATATATTTAAATCATGAAAATATTTAAAATCAAACCTTATTTATTGCTTTTTTTATCAGTATTATCGCTGATGTTTTTGCGTTGCGGAAATATAGAGTCCGTTCATGAGCAATACTTAAATGGCGAAATAATCTATGCAGGACGATTAGATACTTTGACCATTAGCCCCGGATATTACAGAGCTCAGCTAGAGGGTTATACCCAGTTCCTCGGTAATTCAAATCAAATAATTATTGAATTTAATGGCACAACACAAACATTTGATATTAATAACGATAATGAGATTTACTCGGTCATATTACCTGATTTAGAGGAAGAAAGTTATGAATTTAAAGTTACCACTCAAGATATTTATGGAAATTTATCAATTCCACAAGTAGTGGCTGGTTTTGTTATAGGGGATGAGTTTATTTCGGATCAAGACCCGAGAGAAATTATTGGATATGATTTTAATCCCGATGGCAATTATGTAAACTTTAGTGCAAATGCCGAATCTGAATATGTAATTTTCACCATTATAGACTACGAGAACGAAGCGAATGAAATCGTTAGAGATACTGCATTTTTTGAAGATAATAGGCTTAAACTAAGAGATTTTAAACCTTTGGGAAGCATCTCTGCAAAATCTTATGTTCAATCAGGATTTAATGGAATTGATACTATTCCACTACCGACTATGGACAAAACCTTGCCAGATGTACCCTACAGTGAGCTTGATAAAAGCTATTTTCAAATCGTACAGATGTCTAGTGATAACCCAGGAAACTTCAACAATGCAAACCCAGAATTATATCTATTTGATGGGGATGGTTCATGGTCCGGAGATGACACTTTCTCCTATTTTTCAAATCCAGGAGACATGCCACACCACTTCACTATAGATTTAGGTGTTATGACAACATTAAGAAAGGTAAAACTAGAGATGCCTACTCCAAGTTTATCAGCTCAAAACAATGCAACTGAACTACAAATATGGGGTCGTGACAATCTTGAATTTGCAGAAACGAGTTCCAATACTAATGCCGCATTTTATAATGCAGGATGGAGACTTTTATACGAAGGGGCTGTTGATGGTGAAACGAAGGCTAATAATAGTTTTCTAATCAGTCCGACAAACCAAGTGCGATATATCAGATACCGTGTCTTGTCCACGGTTGGAAATACCAATTCGCAGTTAACAGAAATGACTTTATATGGACAAGATACTGAGCCTTTAGTTCATGATAAATCTTTGTTTTCCATGTCATTAATGCCAAGTGATAACCCAGGTACATCATATGGCGGAAACCCTTCTAATTATTTGTGGGACAATAACTCTTTGTGGTCTGGAAATGATGCCTTTGGGTACCACTCTGGAGAAAATGCAGTTCCAGGACATTTTACACTAGACTTGGGCGTTACAACTCAATTATCAAAATGTAAAATACACTTTAGAGATCCCAACAACTTTTCCGGAAATAACCCTACTCAGATTGAGATATGGGGAAGACCCACTTTAGAGGGTGGAGAAACCTTACCAGTATTTCAATCCATTGGGAATTCAGTGCTTTCAGACCCTGTTACAACAGAAAGTTTTGAAAATGCAGGCTGGCAAATGATAGCCGACCAAAGCATTAACGGAGGGGATCTTCAAACTATTGAATTTGATTTTCCTCCCGGACCATTCTCAAAATACATCCGATTGCGTTATACCTCAACCGTTGGAAATCAAGCATTTCAATTAATAGAGGTTGAGTTGTCAGGATATGGTGCAATTAAAGATTAAATGACTGATCATTCAAAAAAATTCAATAAAAAGTCACTATAAATAGAGAGAAATCAACCTTAATCAATCAAAATAATCATTTAAAATTGAACACATGTATTATCTTAATTTAAAAAACATATTTGCTGTAATTGCTCTCATAATAATAAGTTTTGGTTATAAGAGTATCCAACCGAATGACTATATAAAATATGTTGACCCCTTCATAGGGTCTGGAGGTCACGGGCATGTTTTTGTAGGCGCTAATGTACCCTTTGGAGGTGTTCAAGTAGGACCAACAAACTTTAATAAAGGATGGGACTGGTCATCATCCTACCACTACTCAGACAGTATTGTTAAAGGGTTTTGCCATTTAAATGTAAGTGGTACCGGAATGTCAGACTTAGGTGAACTAACAGTCATGCCGGCGACAGGAGAATTGAAAATTAATGCAGGAACTCAGGACAGACATCTGAAGGGGTATGCTTCCTTATATTCAAAAGAAAAAGAAAGTGCGAGCCCCGGGTACTACCAAGTAATATTAGATCGATATAATATTAAAGTTGAATTGACAGCCACTGAACGTTCTGGATTGCATAAATATACCTTCCCTGAATCTTCAGAATCAAGGATTATAATAGATTTAGGTGAAGGAAGTGCTGACCGACCAACCGATACCTATTTGAGACAAATTAATGATACATTATTTGAAGGGTATCGATTTTCATCAGGTTGGGCGTCAGACCAGAGAGAGTTTTTCTCTTTAGTGGTTTCTAAACCTGTCAAAGATTTTATTATTTATAATAATGGTAGAAGAGTCAAAGCCTCAGAAAAAAAGGGAGTATTTGTAAAAGGCTTTTTAGAGTTTTCTACTAAAAAAAATGAGGTTATTTATTTGAAAATGGGTATTTCACCTGTAAGTTCAAACAATGGATTAGATAATTTAATGACAGAGATTCCAGCGTGGGATTTCAATAAAGTATTGAAAGATGCAGAGGACAAATGGAATAAAGAACTTTCAAAAATTCATATCAAAACAAAAGACATATCAAAAAAGAGAGTTTTTTATACCGCAATGTATCACAGTATGATTGCCCCAAATATATTCCAAGATCTTAATGGGGAATATAGGGGGACAGATAAAAAGGTATACAAAGACACCACGTTTACCAACTATACTTTATTTTCTCTTTGGGATACCTACAGGGCTGCGCATCCACTATATACGATAACGCATCCTGAAAGAGTGAGTGATATGGTCAATTCAATGGTTAAAATATTTGAGCAGCAAGGTAAATTACCTGTATGGCACTTAAGAGGGAACGAAACAAATACGATGCCGGGTTACAGTGCCATTCCTGTTGTTGTTGATGCCTGTCTAAAAGGATTTGAAGGAATCGACTTAGAAAAAATATATGCAGCAGTGAAAGAAAGTGCCACTGGAGACCATGAGCCTGGCGTAAAAGACTTGATGAAATATGGATATATTCCTTCAGATTACATGGCAGAATCAATCGCTAGTACGATGGAATATGCCATTGCAGATTGGGGAATTGCGCAGCTTGCAGCAAAATTAAATAAGCCAAAAGACTACGAGTATTTTTTAAACCGCTCGAAGTCTTACAAAAATTATTTCGATACTGAAACTAAATTCATGAGAGGGAAAATGGCTGATGGTAGCTGGCGGACCCCTTTTGACCCTAAGTCTGCTCAACACAGAGTCAATGATTATTGTGAAGGAAATGCTTGGCAGTATTTGTGGCTAACGCCACAAGACCCAGAAGGTCTTATTGAATTACTAGGAGGCGATAAGGGTTTCACCACTAAGCTAGATCAATTATTTAGTATTTCTTCTGATTTAGAAGAAGGATCATCAATGGATATTACCGGACTTATTGGGCAATATGCACACGGCAACGAGCCTAGCCACCATACTACATATATGTATGCCTATGCAGGCGAGCAATACAAAATACCTAAAAATGTTAGGTATATCACTACTAATTTGTACTCAGATAAACCGGATGGCTTAAGCGGTAATGAAGATTGTGGACAAATGTCTTCTTGGTATATATTTTCTTCTATGGGCTTCTATCCGGTTAATCCTTCAAATGGTGCTTATGTTTTTGGAAGTCCTTTGTTTGATCAAGTTGACCTCAATTTAGGAAATGGTAAAAGCTTGAAAATTATAGCAGAGAATAACTCTGACACTAATATTTATATTCAGGAGGTTACACTTAATGGTGCTGAACATAAATACTCTTATATAACGCATAAAGACTTAGTCAACGGAGGAGTATTAAGGTTTGTAATGGGTTCGACTCCTAACTTAAATTTTGGTAAAGACCTCAAATACAGACCTAAATCTATTGTTTATTAGAATTGATTTTTTTTAGAAATAAATAAAAACTAACATTATATCATCCAAAAATACTAAGTAAATTTCTTATAAATTTTATCCATTTATAACTTTTTTACTGAAACAATTTTTAGTCCTATTTGTAGATAAATTAATCAAATTAAAAATAATTTAATCTCTCATTAACCGAAGATTAATTCCTTATTTAATTTGTTGATACTATATTGTATGAATTACAAAATAAATATTACAAAACCCAATTTATATTTATGATCATAAATACAGATTTTATTGATCTATTTTTTAGGTTCATTCTTAAAATAATTCAGAACATAAATTATAAACCTTATTTTCATACTTGTTTGTTGCTAATTTCAGTTAATTTTTCTGTTAGTGCTCAGCAATTATCTAAAGTTGTTGACACACAAATTGGTTCTCAAGGTAATGGATTGGGCTGTGGTTATAATTATGTTGGAGCGACTTACCCCTTCGGTATGGTTCAGTTTACCCCCAGCTTTTTTTCACCTCAAAAAGGTTTTGTAGTTAACCAGTTAAGTGGAGCCGGTTGTCCTCATATGGGAAATTTTCCTATACGACCAATTGCGGGTCTCCTGAAAAGCTCCCCTGGCAACATGGATCGTTTTCAAAAATATGAATTGATAAATGAAGCCCATGCAGGTTTTTTATCTCTTCAAATGCCAGACCATACCATTGCTAGCTTGACAGCTAACAAACGTTTAGGAGTAGCAAATTTTAAGTTTGATGAAACAACAAAAGCAGGTACGGTTATTATTGGATCTGGGGTTAGTTCTACGAATATAAACAATGCAATGGTTACAATTACTTCGGATTCAAGTTGTGAAGGATTTGCCGAAGGCGGAGATTTTTGTGGTTCTTCAACAAACTATAAACTGTATTTTGTTGCCGAATTTGACAGAGCAGCAACTTCTATTGGTACATGGGAGAAAAATGCATTATCAGAAGGGGTGAATGAAGCTTCTGGAAAAAAATCTGGAGCTTATTTTTCATTTGATACGACCACAAATAGTGAGGTCAATTATCGGATAGCAATCTCGTATGTTTCAATAGAAAACGCCAAAGAAAACTTAAAGGCTAGCAGTATTGATGGTGGTTTTAGTGCTTACCAAAAAAACGCTGAGGCCGCATGGGATTCTAGCTTATCAAAAATTATAATCGAATCTCCAAATACCGATCGTAAAACACAATTTTACACCCATTTATATCACTCTTTGATTCATCCAAACATTGTGAGCGATGTAAATGGAGAATATATGGGAGCTGATTTTAAGGTGTATAAAACCAAACTAGATGCTCAATACAGTTCCTTTAGTGTTTGGGATACCTACCGAACGCAAGCTCAATTAGTCGCTATGTTATACCCAGGTAAGAGCAGTGATATGATGCAGTCTTTAGTCGATTTTGCAGACCAAAGCGGGGGTTATGGGCGTTGGATTCTAGCAAATATTGAAACAGGAATCATGCAAGGTGACCCAACACCAATTCTTATTTCAAATTCGTATGCTTTTGGAGCCACAAATTTTGATTTAAAAAATGCCTATAACTACATGAAACGGGGCGCTACTATTCCACTTTTGCGTTCTCAAGATCAGGAAATACGACCTTATTTGACAGAATATTTAAGAGATGGTCATACGTTTGCATCAATGATGTTGGAATACACTTCGTCAGACTTTGCTATAGGTCAATTTGCACTTCAAGCTTTAAATCTCAAAGAGGATGCCTCTTATTTCATAGATAGATCTCAAAATTGGAAAAATATCTATAACCCAAGAAATAAATGGTTGAATTCTAAATACCCTAATGGAAAGTGGAAAAATGTTGAGCATGACTGGAGAGAAGCAACGTACAAGAATTATTTTTGGATGGTTCCCTATAATCTAAAAGAATTAATTGACACTCTTGGAGGCTCTAAGGTTGCAGTAAAACGCCTGGATACTTTTTTTGAGCGTTTAGACGCTTCATACGATGATGCTTGGTTTGCTGCAGGAAATGAGCCCGACTTCCAAGCGCCATGGATCTATAATTGGACCGATGCTTCTTACAAGACATCTGAAGTTGTTCACCGAGTTTTTAATGAAATGTATACAAGCGAACCAACAGGATTACCTGGCAACGATGACCTAGGAACCATGGGTGCATGGTATGTATTTGCTTCAATAGGAATTTATCCAATGATTCCAGGAGTAGCAGGGTTTTCTGTTAATACGCCTCAATTTGAAAAAGCAATGGTAAATTTACCTCAAGGACTATTAACTATCAACGGAGGTTCTACCGAAGCTCCTTACATCAATTCCTTAAAAATTAATGGAAAGAAATATAAGTCTACTTGGATCGATTGGGATTTAATTAAAAATGGGGGCACCATAGATTTCGAAGCTTCTAAGACACCAAATAAAACATGGGGAGAAAATACAGCGCCACCTAGCTTTAATTAAGTTGAATAGCGAATATTAGACGCCTCCAAATAAATAAAATATAGTAAATGAAAATAGTTAAAATTCTGTTCTGTTTTTTTGTGATTATATCCACAGATGTTTATAATCAAAACCAGTCCGGTAGCCCAGTAGATTTCGTAAATCCTTTAGTGGGTTCTGACTCTGCTTTTGAATTGTCTAATGGAAACACCTATCCTGCAATTGCAACCCCTTGGGGCATGAATTTTTGGACCCCCCAAACAGGCGAAATGGGCAATGGATGGGGGTACACTTATGACGCTAATAAAATTAGAGGTTTTAAGCAAACACATCAACCTAGTCCATGGATTAATGATTATGCCGCCTTTTCATTGTTTCCTGAAACGGGAAAACTCCAAATAAATGAGGACGAACGTGCTTCGTGGTTTTCTCACAAAGCAGAAATTAGCAAGCCACACTACTACAAGGTTTATTTAGCAGACTATGATGTCACAACCGAAATAGTTCCAACTGAACGTGGTGCACAGTTTCAATTTACATTTCCTAAAACAGACAACGCCCATGTATTAGTAGATGGTTTCTTTAAGGGTTCAATGGTGAAAGTATTTCCTAAAGAACGAAAAATAGTAGGGTATTGTCGCAATAATGCTGGTGGGGTTCCCGAAAACTTTCACAATTATTTTGTAATTTATTTTGATAAAGATTTTGAAGTCTCACAAACTTGGAAAACTAATAAAAAATCTAAAGCAGATAACAGTAGTTTAAGTAAGTCATTAAGTGCAGAAGGCTTTCATGTCGGAGCGGCCTTAAGTTTTAAAACAGAAAACAACGAAAAAATAACGGCAAAAGTAGCATCCTCTTTCATCAGTTTAGAACAAGCAGAATTGAACTTAAAAAGAGAAATTGGCACAAATACTTTTGATCAAACAAAGACCAAAGCAGCAGCTCTGTGGAATACAGAATTGAGTAGAATAGAAATTGAGGGGGGCACTGTAGAACAATACAGAACCTTTTACACGGCTCTTTATAGAGTCTTGCTTTTTCCAAGAAAGTTTTATGAGCTCAACGCCGCTAATGAAATCGTTCATTATAGCCCCTATAATGGTGAAGTACTTCCAGGCTATATGTTTACAGATAATGGATTCTGGGATACCTTTAGAGCAGTCTTTCCGTTTTTTACCATCATGTACCCTGAGTATCTAAGCCATGTTATGCAAGGCTTGGTGAACACGTATAATGAAAGTGGTTGGTTGCCAGAATGGGCAAGCCCAGGACACAGAGATTGTATGATTGGATCCAATTCTGCAGTGAACATTGCAGATGCCTATTTGAGAGGAATTAGAGGCTACGACGTTGAAACGCTGTATCAAGCAATAATTAAAAATTCTAATAAAAAAGGCCCTTTGAGTTCCGTTGGTCGTTTTGGCGCGAAACATTATAATACTTTAGGCTATATTCCTTACGATGTTGGGATTAACGAAAGTGCGGCACGAACTTTAGAATATGCTTTTGCCGATTGGTCAATTGCTGAACTTGCAGAAGCTTTAGGAAAACCACAGGAAGAAATTGACCTT
>Ga0206128_1000425_pt1 | contig 48285 bp, 33 predicted proteins | sample Helgoland_Spring_7_FD_148601 | JGI IMG/M metagenome (GOLD analysis project Ga0206128, IMG submission 148601) | Pelagic subsurface seawater microbial communities from Kabeltonne, Helgoland, North Sea - Helgoland_Spring_Bloom_20160426_1 | ecosystem: Environmental > Aquatic > Marine > Epipelagic ... | reverse complement strand
AATTCCGGATTCAAATCTTCATTGGGATACACTTGCAACGAACCCAATCCCGTGCGGATATAGCGTTCTGCGATGGTTGGAAATCGAAAGCCCTGTCCAAAGCTGCTCCGCAAAAAGGTGGCTTCTGCGAGTTGATAATTGGCTCCGGCGCGAAACACGGGCTTCCCAGTGCCAGTGCCATTGACGGTAAAATACTCATAACGCATTCCAGCGGAGAGATTCAACCGATCTGCAACAGACTGGTCGACTTGGAGGTAAGCGGCAACGTTGCGCGCTTTGTTGTTGCCGTCAGAGGAACCCCCGCTGTACAGTTCAGCGTTACTAAAGGCCATGAGGTTGACCAATCCCGCTGAGAAGTTGAGTCCTGTAAGTCCCCAGTTTTCACCATGCCCATTGAGCTGATACTCCGAGTAGAAGACATGCGACGCATTGGACTGGTCATTGTCATTATCGTTGTTTAGGTACTGCCAGCGGTTTCTAAACGCGTGACGGAATCCAGAAGGTGCGACATACTCGACATACGGATCAACCGTTCCGATGGTCTGGTTTACCTGAGTGGTGGCCCCTTGATAGCTGCCGTAAATGTTGTCTGGAGCACTCTCCCAAATCAAGGTATTCTGAGATTCTCCGCGCTGCCAGTTGGTGTTCAAACCGTATGTCAATCCGGCGACCCCCGTTTCTCGACGCCGAATATTGGCGTTGACACGTGCCCGGTTTTCAGCGCCGTAGCGGTCGACTTTCCAAGGACGATACGCAGACGATGCAGTGTCTGTCTCGTTCTCCACCACAGGAGATAAATAACCGTCGGATCCGAGGACATTTCCGGCGACGACGATGTCCCATTTTCCTGCACGTTGACTATGAACGAACCGAAAGTTGGACTGTTGACTGAAGCCATCCCAGGTTTTGGCTTGTGCACTCTGCGGCGTCGAAAAAACACCGTGTTGTACGGTCACTCGCGTGAGCGGCCGAGCGTCTGGGTAGCGTGTTCGGATATTGATCACACCGCTTAACGCAGCGCTTCCAAACAAAACAGAGGAAGCTCCTTTTATGATCTCAATTTGCTCAATATTTTCCAAGGGAAGAAAGCCCCAAGTCGGTCGCCCGGCGTCGCCGCTCAACACAGGCAAGTCATCCACCAACATCATGACCCGTGACCCCGCGCCATAGCTAAAGCCACTTCCGCTTCGGATTTGCGGCTCACCATCCACAAAGCTTACGCCAGGACTTTGTTCCAAGGCGGTTTCTAAGGACGTCGTGCCTCTTGATTCAATGATCTGAGGAGGCAGCACGTCAACAGACACGGTTACTTTTTTGGCAGATTGTTCAAACCGACCTGCACTGACGATGACGTGATCCAATAGTTCAGAGGATGCCTCGAGAATCCAGTCCATGGTATACGTTCGGTCCACTAAGTTTCTCAGCGTTACCTGCTGTTTTTCCAATCCGATGTAGCTGCAGGTGACCAAAACGTCGGTTCCTAGAAAAGGCTCCAGTCCAGCGGAGTACGCACCGTCTATAGAGGTAACGACTCCAATCAATTGGGAGCTGAACGGGTCATTTACCGGAGCAATGGTCATGGTGGCGCCTGGAAGCAGCACGCCTTGCTCATCAGCAACAGTTCCAACAATCGTTTGGCTTTGTAGGTCAGATAACCCCCCAAATAGGATCAAACCAAAGGAGACAAGTATCGCTATCCTCATGGATGCAAGATGCAACAAATGCCGCGATGCAGGTGCATTGACAAAGCCCTTTGTTGAATCTATGAAGTCGGAATGATCTATACAGGGAACTTTGTCAACTTGCCGGGAAGATGGAGCGATTGAAAAAATGGATGACGTTAGCAGCGTTGCCAGGTTGGGGGGCCATTCGAGTCAAGAAAACGGTGGCTTCTTTGGGGTCGTTGGATTTGGCTTGGGAGCGAGCGGCGAGAACAACCGCTGGGTTCGATCAGGCGATTAGGCATGTTGAGGAAATATTGGCGTGTGCAGATGAGCGCGGCGACTGGTCGATGTCCTGGGAGGACCCTCGATATCCTGCAACATGGAGATCGATAGCCGATGCTCCCGTGGTGTTGCACGGTCGAGGCCGGAAGGATGTCGGACAATTGGGGCCTTTTGCTGCCGTTGTTGGCACACGAAAATGTTGCGAAGAGGCGGCGAACGTGGCGTTCAGAATTAGCCGAATGTTAACGAATCGGGGCTGGGCGATTGCAAGCGGTTTGGCGCGCGGCGTGGATGCAGCTGCGCACCGAGGTGCTTTGTACGAAAACGGCACCACAGTGGCTTGTTTAGGACATGGCCTGGACCGGATTTATCCCATTGCACATGAAAAACTAGCCCATTCAATGATCCAAGGAGGGGGTGCCTTGCTGTCTGAATATTTACCTGGAAGCCTTTCCGCTCCGTGGCAATTTGCTTCAAGGAATCGTTTGGTTGTTGGCTTGAGCGAAGCGCTTGTTCTCATCCAAAGCCCTCGAAAGGGCGGGGCCATGGTGTCAGCATCATGTGCAATAGACTCTGGACGCGATATGTGGGTTTATCGCCCTAAAACATGGGGCAGGAGATGGGAAGGAAACCAAAATTTGATTGAAGCTTTCCCTGATACGGCATGGTCGGATCCAGAGGAGTTGATGGAGCGCATGGGATTGGCTCTTTCTATGCGCTCGCGTTCTACGCAGGAGGAAATGCAGGTCGCTCCCACGCTGAGGCCGTTGTGGCTTTCTTTGGTTGGCACATCTGGAAAGTTATTGGATCAGTTGATGTTGGAGCACAACTTGACACGCGAGAAAACGCGAAAACGGTTGTTTTTACTGGAGTTGTCAGGAAAGGTGCAACGCTTGCCAGGGGGGTGGTACGTCCCTTTGGTCTCAACTTGGGGAGACGTCTGTTGAATCGTCTGACTCCAGACCGCGCTCTGGTGAGGACGGAGGCGTTTGTTCTTGAACGTGTCCCTCGAGGGAGTCTTCAGGAACGATTTCAGGCAACACCGTGACTCCGCGCAGTTTAATGCCATTTTGAACCAATGCGATGGTCATCACGATACTCGTCACCAAAATGATCACCAACAGAATGCCTTGGTTAAAATCGGGTTGTAGGTATTGTGGATATGTGCTTTGTATCTGGAAGAACAAGAGGATGGTGATCAACCCGCGAGGAGCGATGTAAAGAAGCGGGAACACCGCACGGCGTTGCAGCAATAAGAGACAAACAAAACGCACAACATAGAGCAGACAGCAGATAACCAACCCTTCTGTAATGACATGGATATCGGCCAAAGCAGCGAGCGAAACGGTCATACCAAAGAGGACGAAAAAGAACGTTCGGATGACAAAGGCACTTTCCAACGTGAGTAAATGATAGTCGCGGTGCAAATCATGCATGCGGTGATCGTCGAGGAGACTTTCTGGCCACGTACGTCCGGCGGCGTTTGGTTTGAAAATATTCAATTTTGGAAAAAACAAGCGGTGGTTGTTCAACATCAAACCAAAAACCAAAATCAACACCAACGGGCTGAGGTGAAGTAGTTTTTGGATGGCGTAAATAAGCAACAACACCGCGATGCTCAGAAACAACTTGACTTGGCTCGTGATTTTCTGCAGAACATAAACGAGCAGATAGCTGACGAAAATAGCAAGGAGGAGTGTGACCAATAGGTTTGTTCCGATGCTCCAAATCACAGTCTCAGTGCTTTCTGCATCAGAATTGCCCAAGAGCAAATAAAATGCCATGATGCCGAAAATGTCCGAAAATGTGCTTTCATACACCATGAATTCCTTGGAGTCTGCGCTGAGGCTAGAAACACTTGGAATGATGATGGCGCTGCTCATGATGGATAACGGAATGGCGTACACCAATCCTTCATACCAAGGCATTCCCATGGAATAGCCTAAAAATGCAGCAATGGCAGCTGAACTTCCCCCGAGTGCGATCAAAGCTACCGAAGCACTGCGAATGATCAAGGGCATTTTCTCTCTCGAGAGGTTCAAATCCAATGCGGCCTCCAAAACGATGAAAATCAGACCAATGGTCCCGAGCAATTCCAAAACCAAGCCTTCAAATGGAATGGACGTGAGTCCCATGGCATTCAGGCCCTGCCGAATGGCAATTCCCATCCCGATTAAAACGAGAACACTCGGGATGTTAGTCCGCTTCGCAAGCAAATTTGCGAAGTAACTCAGAATGATCACCAGTGAACCACCGATGACGAGTCCGTACGCGTTGATGTCGGAAACTGTCATAAAAAGCGTTGTTCAAAAATAGCGAACTCAGCTAAACTGTCCTGTGAGCAGTCGCCAAACATCATTTCCCAAAGCATAGACCATGAGGGTGAGCAACAAAACGATGCCGACCATTTGGGCGCGTTCAAGGAATTTTTCAGGGGCAGGTTTTCCTGCGACCATTTCATATAAGAGGAAGACGACGTGCCCTCCGTCAAGCGCAGGGATCGGAAGTAGATTCATGAATGCCAGGATCAGGGAGAAGAAGGCGGTATTGCGCCAAAAGATTTCCCAGTCCCATCCGGCATCGAAAATGCTGCCAAAAGTGACCAAACTGCCTACCTGAGATGCTCCAGATTTGCTGAATAAAAACCGCATGGAGAGCACATATTCCTGCAAAGTGGTCGAAGCCAAGGCGAATCCACTGATCAGTGCTTCACCTACGCCGTAGGTCCGCTCCTGAAGTTGGAATTCACTCATGTCCATGGCGTTCATGGATAAAAACCCAAGTGCGCCGAGGCTATCTGTTTGGCACGTGAGCTGGGACAATGTTCCATTCATACGCTGGACCTCCACCTCAATGGATTCATTGGGATGTGCTTGAAGAAATGAGGTAACCTCCCCATAAAACCTTCGAGGCTCTCCATTGAGTCCCAAAATGCGATCTCCGGCCATCATGCCTCCAATAGCAGCTCCTTTTCCTGGATCAAGAGTTTGTATGATACACGGTGCCCGCAAACCAAAAGGCCGTCGAATCGCACTGTCAACGAGCAGTTGCCCTAAATCGTTTTCAAAAGCGAGGGTGACTTCTTGACCGTCGCGCTTGACGACCACTTCGCGGACAGGGTCGAAGAAGAGAGAGCGGCGAATTTGAGTGAACGTCTCTGGGACCTCACCATTGATCGCTAACACGTTATCGCCGTCTTGGAAACCAACAGATTCCAGGCGGTCGTCTACTTCAAGGCCATATGGAATGCGGTCTGTGGGAAGGACCGTTTCGCCCCAGACCAGCAATACCATGCTATAGATCGCAAAGCCTAAAATGAGGTTAACGATGATTCCCCCGAGCATGATAATGAGACGTTGCCAAGCGGGTTTGGATCTGAATTCCCAGGGCTGGGGCTCAGCCGCCAACTGCTCGGTGTCCATGGACTCATCGATCATACCGGCTATTTTGACGTATCCACCAAGTGGCAACCAGCCAATTCCCCACTCCGTTTCTCCAATTTGTTTTTTGAAAAGCGAGAAACCGGGGTTCATGAAGAGGTAAAACTTCTCTACGCGTGTTTTGAAAAAACGGGCGGCCCAATAGTGTCCAAACTCATGCAAAACGACGAGAATCGATAGACTAAGAAGGAGTTGAGCTGCTTTAATGAGTGCGACCATGGTGCAAATTGAAGGCCAAAGATAGTGAGCATTGTAAAGGCCAAAGGCATGTCATTCGTGAATATGCGTGAAAGGTTTCGCGGAATGAAGCCGCAATGCGGGGGATGTAGTAATCTTGCAATTGGAATGGCAAAAACGCAACGCAAATCAATACCTAAGTCGACCGCTAAGCGCAAAACCGGTTCGAAAGGGAAGCAGATCGTCAAGAAATATCCCCGCCAGCGTGCGTGGATGTGGCTTTTGGGGTTGGCTCCTCTCATGGGAATCGCGGGCTTGGTGGTGTTGGCATCCTTTCGGGATTTGCCGAACACGGAAACATTGGCCAATCCCAAAACCGAATTGGCAACGCGGGTTTATTCCTCTGATGGGCGGGTGATAGGCCGATATTATTCAGAAAACCGTGCGGATGCACGCTTCGATGAACTGCCAGAAATCCTGGTCAATGCGCTGATCAGTACAGAAGACGCTCGCTTTGAAAGCCACAGCGGAATTGATTTCATCGGACTGACGCGGGCGATCGTCTACCTCGGTCAACGCGGTGGAGGAAGTACGGTGACGCAACAATTGGCCAAGCAGTTGTTTACCGACCAATACGATCGGACGTTTTGGTTGGAACGGGTGTTGCTGCAAAAACCCAAAGAATGGATTATTGCAGCGCGATTGGAACGATTCTACACCAAGGACGAGATTATCGCCTTGTACTTGAATCGCTACGACTTCTTGAACCAGGCAGTGGGCATCAAGTCAGCGGCCAATATTTATTTTGATAAGAAGGTTGAAGAATTGGATTTGCATGAAGCTGCCATGTTGGTGGGGATGCTCAAAAACAGTTCGTTATATAATCCCTTGCGTCGACCAGAATCAGTTCAAAACCGTCGGGATGTTGTGTTCAAGCAAATGGCGCGATACGATTTGCTGACTGCGGAAGAAGTGGACTCCTTGATGCAACTCCCTCTGGGACTGGATTACCAGCGAGTGAGTCATGATGCCGGTACAGCCCCTTATTTTCGTGAAATTCTGAGAGGAGAATTGAAGAAATTGTTGGGGAATAAGGATGCTAAAGGTGACTGGCTGATTCACCAAGCTGATGGGTCACCGTACGACCTATACCGCGATGGAATTCAGGTGCACACAACCATCGATAGTCGACTCCAAAAGGCGGCAGAAGCGGCGGTTCATGAGCATTTGGGCAATGAATTGCAGGCCACGCTAATCCGTGATTTGAGGTCGCGAAGTTCTTCTGAATGGCCGTTCTATGAAGGCATTGAACGGGCCGACCGAGAACGCATTATCAATTCAGCAATCAAGCAGAGTACCCGCTATTTGAGGTATGCCGGAAAGCAATGTCCTGAATGCGAACGGCCTGGTTTTTATATCGATAAAAGCACGGATGATTCAGGGGATACGTGGACTTGTGATGCGGAAAAAGGAGGGTGCAGCCACACGTGGCACCGCCCGAGTAAAAAAGAGATTGACCGGTCTTTTCGCGAACCCGCGAAGATGAAGGTATTCACCCACCAGGGCCCACGGGACACAACGCTGACTCCGTTGGATTCTATTCTGTATCACAAGAGTTTACTTCATGCAGGACTGATGTCCATCGAACCGAAAACAGGTCACATCAAGGCATGGGTCGGTGGCATCGATTACCGGTATTTCAAGTATGACAACGTATCGCAATCCCGCCGTCAAGTGGGATCCATCTTCAAGCCTTTTGTGTATGCGACTGCACTGCGGCATGGAATGTCACGTTGTTCGGAGTTGCCCAACCAGCGCATTTGTGTTGAAATGCCCGGGGATCAACCCGACTGGTGTCCAGACAATTCGGATTTTGAATACGGTGAAGTTGTGAATTTGGAGTATGCGTTGGCCAACTCCATGAACACGATTTCAGCCAAGTTGATCAAAGATTTTGGTCCAGAGCGGGTGATTCAATTGGCACATGCGCTGGGAATAGAAAGCGAAATTCCAGCGGTTCCTTCCATTGCGTTGGGTTCAGCACAACTCACACTCAAAGAAGTCACCGTCGCCAATGCGGCCTTGGTCAACGGCGGAGTGCACATATCCCCCACCATCATTGCTCGGATTGAGGACAAGTATGGAAATGTCATTTGGACACCAGAACCTGAAATCCGCCAAGGGTTGGATAAACGCACGGCCTACACGGTTGTGGACATGATGAAGGGTGTCGTGGACGGAGCGTACAATGCGGAAACAGGAAAGCGCAAGGGGACGGGCATCCGGTTGCGCATGGATGTGGAACGTCGGAAATACGACGGCATAAAAGTGCCGATGGCGGGGAAAACGGGAACGACGCAAAATCACACTGACGGATGGTTCCTCGGTATGACCCCGGAATTGGTCACGGGGGTGTGGGTCGGTGCACTGGATCCAACCGTTCGCTTTAGCACAATTGCAAACGGGCAGGGAGCCAACACAGCTTTACCGATCTATGGATATTACATGAAGTCAGCGTATGCCAACACAGCCCTCAATTTGAGCACGGCAGACTTCGATCGTCCAGAAGGAATGGGATTGGATTCATTGGATTGTCGACAACTCAAGGAGCTTCAACAAGCCACTTTTGGAGGGGCTGGATTCGATGATGAGGATTTGTTTGAATAATCAGAACACAACGCATGGCGATTTCAAAACAAGTAAAAGACGTAACGGCGGCATGTTCCGGCGTTGAAAGTGGGATGACCCTCATGTTGGGGGGATTCGGCCTTTGCGGAATTCCGGAATGCAGCATTGCGGAATTGGTACGGCTGGGAATTCAGGATGTGACGTGCATCTCCAACAATGCAGGAGTGGATGACTTTGGCCTCGGCCTGCTGCTGCAGCAACGCCAAATACGCAAGATGATTTCCTCTTATGTAGGCGAAAACGATGAGTTTGAACGCCAAATGCTCAGCGGTGAATTGGAGGTGGATTTGATTCCCCAAGGTTCTTTGGCGGAACGGTGCCGTGCTGGCGGTGCTGGAATTCCAGCATTCTATACACCGGCAGGATATGGAACGGAGGTTGCTGCTGGTAAAGAAGTGCGGGATTTCAATGGCAAGCCACACATTTTGGAGTCTGCGTTGACCGCGGATTTTGCATTTGTAAAAGCGTGGAAAGGAGACGCTTCAGGCAACCTAATTTTCAAAGCCACGGCGAGAAACTTCAATCCCATGATGGCCATGGCAGGAAAAATCACAGTAGCGGAGGTCGAGGAACTCGTTCCTGAGGGGGAACTAGATCCCAATTCCATTCATACGCCTGGGATTTTTGTGCAACGCATTTTTCAAGGCTCAGGCTACGAAAAACGCATCGAACAGCGGACTGTTCAATCACGATAAACGACTCAAATCAACACTCCATGTTGGACAAAAACGGCATTGCACAGCGCATCGCGCAGGAAGTTAGAAACGGCTGGTACGTGAATTTGGGCATTGGGATTCCCACGTTGGTGGCCAACTACATTCCTTCGGGAATGGAAGTGGAATTTCAATCGGAGAACGGCATCTTGGGCATGGGTCCTTTTCCGATGGAGGGAGATGAAGATGCTGATTTGATCAACGCGGGCAAGCAGACCATTACGGCGATGCCCGGAGCGGCCTATTTCGATAGCGCAACATCGTTCGCCATGATCCGCGGACAACACGTTCAACTGACGGTGTTGGGTGCCATGGAAGTATCGCAAAATGGAGACATCGCCAATTGGAAAATTCCGGGTAAAATGGTCAAAGGGATGGGCGGAGCAATGGATCTCGTAGCGAGTGCTGAAAACATTATCGTAGCGATGATGCACACGAACCGAGCAGGCGAGTCCAAATTGCTCTCAGATTGCTCCTTGCCATTAACGGGTGTCGCATGCGTGAGACGCGTGGTGACCAACCTTGCCGTATTGGACATTCGCGATGGCGCCTTCCATTTGGTGGAAGTGGCTCCTGGAATTTCGGTCGAACAGGTGGTTGCGGCGACTGCCGGCAAACTGGTGGTGCCCGAGTCGGTTCCTGAGATGCAGTTTAGCTGACTTTCGCCAGTCCAAGATCGATGCGGCGCATCGTTTCTTCACGGCCTAAAAAAGCAGCGAAATCAAACATAGACGGCCCGCCTCCTGTGCCCGTAAGAACCAGTCTAAAGGGCAATAAGACGGCTCCAAACCCCAAGTTGTTTTCCTCTAGGAATGCTTTGAATTCCGTTTCTATGCTGCTCGAATCAAAAGACTCGACGGATGCCAAAACCGCTTTCAATTGAAGCACATAGCCTGCTGTTTCAGGCTTCCACTTTTTAGCCACAAGCTTCTCGTCTAACGTTGCAGGCGCCTCAAAAAGATACCGATGTGCGCTGATCTCGTGCATGAAGCTGACGCGTTCGAGCATCATATTCAATACATGAATACACCGGGCATCATCCCATTGATCGACTTCACCCTTCGCGCTCTCTCGGAACGCAGCAACAGCAGCGTCCGTTGGAAGTTGACGCAAGTACTGTTCGTTGAACCACTTGGTTTTATCCGGATTGAAACGTGCCCCAGATTTGGTGACGCCTTCCAATTCAAATGCGGCGATGGCTTCTTCCATCGAAAACAACTCTTTCTCATCACCGCTGCTCCATCCCAAGAGGAGGAGCATGTTGATGAAAGCCTCGGGCAGATAGCCTTGCTCTCGATAACCGCTTGACACCACACCTGTTTGCGGATCTTCCCAATTCAAAGGAAAGATGGGGAAGCCTCCTTGATCGCCATCGCGCTTGCTCAACTTTCCGTTTCCGGTTGGTTTCAAGATCAATGACAAATGCGCAAAGACGGGAGCATCCCATCCAAAGGCTTCATACAGTAGGCCGTGAAGGGGTGCGCTTGGAAGCCACTCTTCTCCGCGAATAACATGGCTGATGGCCATGTGATGATCATCGACCACGTTGGCGAGATGGTAGGTGGGTAATCCATCTGTTTTCATCAGGACCTTGTCGTCGAGGACACCCGTTGAAACGATAATGTGGCCGCGTATGGCATCGTTGAACCCATAATCTCGAGCGGCGTCCGGCATGCGAAAACGGATGGTGTAGGGGGTGTTGTTTTCCTCCAATTGAGCCATTTGGTCAGCGCTTAATGACAAGGAATTCCGCATGGACATCCGCGTACTGGCGTCGTATTGCCAGACGTCTCCGTTTTTCTCGGCGGCCTTTCGAAGGACATCCATTTCTTCGGACGTATCGAAGGCTTTGTATGCGTTGCCTGTCTCGAGCAATCGGTTCAATTCGGTGGCATACAACGCACTGCGATCGGATTGTTTATACGGCCCGTGGTCACCTCCGATTCCATCGCCCTCAGAAGGCGGAATCCCGCACCATTCAAGGGCTTTTTGGATGTACGTGTCGGCTCCCGGAACGAAGCGTTTTTGATCGGTGTCTTCGATGCGAAGCAAGAAATCTCCACCATGTTTCTTAGCGAAGAGGTAGTTGTATAAAGCCGTTCGGACACCGCCCATGTGTAGAGGGCCGGTCGGACTAGGAGCGAAACGGACGCGGATTTTAGAAGCCATTGAAACTGTTCAGATGTGGGGGCAAAGATACACGCTCGTCGCGCCGACAAACCCCTTGTGTCAATTGGTGAACGTATCCGTTCGGGTTACGACTAGACGCAAGTGACCGTCGGATGTTTGGCCAAGAATAATTAACCAAATGAATGCACTTAGAAATAAGGTCCAATTGATTGGACGTCTCGGGAAAGACCCCGAATTGATGAGCTTCGATGAAGGCAAGACCAAATGCTCTTTTCCGGTAGCGACCAACGAAATCTTCCGCAATGGTGAGGGTGAGCGTGTGGAGCGCACACAGTGGCACGATGTGGTCACGTGGGGTGCGCTGGCGGATGTCGCTGGTCAATACCTCAAAAAGGGCGCGGAAATTGCCATCGAAGGCCGTCTGGCTTACCGCACTTACGAAGATGGTGAGGGGCATACGCGTTACGTTACGGAGATCGTGGCGAGCGAAATGTTGATGCTTGATCGCCGTCCAGTAGAGTCTGTGGAGTCTTGATGGTGGGGGCGCTTCGATAACCGAGGCGCCCCTTTTCATCCCGAAGGAGAACAGCCTTGCGGCCTTCGTCTGGTGATGCGTTGGTAGCCGGAGGTCATCATGTTATCTTTGAAGAATCCAATTGGATTCTACCATGAGTAACTCAGGAATTTTGCGTTCGTCTCTTGCCAAGAAATATGTAATGGCCCTGTCAGGGCTTTTTCTATGCCTCTTCCTTTTGGGACACTTAGCAGGCAACTTGCAGCTGTTCAATACAAGCGCTGAAGGGCAATTGGCCTTCAACGAATACGCTCATTTTATGACCACCTTCCCGCTGGTTAAATTGCTTAGCTACCTGACGTATGCGGCGGTTTTGTTTCACGTTGTGGATGGCATTGCCCTCACAATGCAGAACCGCAAAGCGCGACCAACGGGGTATGTGAAAGAAAAAGGTTCTGCCAACGCCTCATGGTCCAGCCGAAACATGGGCATCCTAGGAACCATCATCTTGGTGTTCCTGGTGAGTCACATGCAAAACTTTTGGTACGTGATGCACTTTGGTCCAATTGGAGAATCTGATGGGCTGAAGGATCTGCATACGGTCGTCATGACCTTTTTTGGTCCTGAAAACGGGTTAGCAGGTCTAGCCGTTGCGGGATATGTGTTGGCGCAGTTTGCCTTGGGCTTTCACTTGATTCACGGTTTTCAAAGTGGCTTTCAATCTTTGGGATTGCGCCATTCAAAATATTCTCCGCTGATTGAGCGGGCGGGTTTGTTTTTTGGCATCGGCGTTCCAACGCTGTTCGCTAGCATTCCAGTTTACCTTTTCTTTATCCAGCTTTAAAGTTTCGAAACGATGCTCGATTCCAAAATTCCAGAAGGCCCATTGGCCGACAAGTGGACGAAGTACAAGGATGACATTCAGCTGGTAAATCCGGCCAATAAGCGCTCCATTGACGTCATTGTTGTAGGAACAGGACTTGCCGGCAGTTCTGCTGCGGCATCCCTTGCTGAAATGGGGTACAATGTCAAGGCGCTGTGCTTCCAAGATTCCCCACGACGAGCTCACTCAATCGCTGCTCAGGGCGGAATCAACGCTGCGAAAAACTATCAAAACGATGGGGACTCGGTGCACCGCTTATTCTATGACACGGTCAAAGGAGGAGATTACCGAAGCCGAGAGGCCAACGTGCATCGCTTGGCGGAGGTTTCAACCAACATCATTGACCAATGCGTCGCACAGGGTGTTCCGTTTGCGCGTGAGTACGGAGGTCTGTTGGACAACCGATCCTTCGGAGGAGTGTTGGTCTCTCGAACCTTCTATGCGAAGGGCCAGACAGGCCAGCAGCTCTTGTTGGGAGCCTATTCAGCGTTAAGCCGCCAGATTTCCAAAGGCAAGGTCGACATGTTGACCCGCCACGAAATGATGGATGTGGTTATGGTCGATGGCAAATGCCGTGGAATCATCGCTCGGAATTTGGTTACGGGAGAATTGGAGCGTCACGCAGCGCACGCGGTTGTATTGGCAACCGGCGGTTACGGCAATGTGTTCTTCTTGAGCACGAATGCCATGGGATCGAATGTGTCGGCAGCTTGGAAGGCGCATAAAAAAGGCGCTCATATGGCCAACCCGTGCTTCACGCAAATTCACCCGACGTGCATTCCGGTGTCTGGTGAGCATCAATCGAAACTGACATTGATGTCGGAGTCTTTGCGCAACGATGGTCGCATTTGGGTTCCGGCGAAGAAGGAGGACGCCGAAGCAATTCGGAAGGGAACGAAAACAGCATTGGAGATTGCAGAGGCTGATCGGGATTACTATTTGGAACGGCGGTATCCTGCATTCGGAAATTTGGTCCCACGGGACGTCGCTTCTCGTGCCGCCAAGGAGCGCTGCGACGCGGGCTTTGGCGTGAATAAGACGGGGGAAGCCGTCTTCTTGGATTTCGCCAGCGCGTTCAAACGTTACGGCAAAACAGAAGCGAGCATTCGCGGGCTGTCTCAACCATCGACTGAAGAGATTGTCACATTGGGCAAGGAGGTGGTGAAAGCGAAGTATGGCAACCTCTTCGACATGTACAAGCAGATTGCAGCGGACAATCCTTACGAAACACCGATGAAGATTTATCCTGCGGTTCACTATACCATGGGGGGGCTTTGGGTGGATTACAATCTGATGACCTCCGTATCGGGGTTGTATGCAACAGGCGAATCCAACTTTTCCGATCACGGAGCGAATCGACTGGGCGCTTCTGCTTTGATGCAAGGACTGGCTGACGGCTATTTCGTATTGCCTTATACCATTGGGGATTACCTGGCAAATGACATTCGCACAGGGGCGATCTCATCAAACTCAGCCGAGTTTGAAGCGGCAGAAAAGGCGGTGCAGGAGCGCATTGACCATCTCATCAACAACAACGGGTCCAAGCCAGTTGATGATTTCCACCGACGTTTAGGCCGCATCATGTGGAATGAATGTGGAATGTCGCGAAACGAAGCCGGTCTCAAAAAGGCGATCGCGGACATTCGCGCATTGCGTGAGGAATTTTGGAAGGACGTTCGTGTTCCAGGAAATGCGACGAGTTACAATCCAGAACTGGATAAGGCAGGGCGTGTCGCCGATTTCTTAGAGCAAGGAGAGTTGATGTGCATGGACGCATTGGCTCGAGAGGAATCCTGTGGAGGGCATTTCCGTGAAGAGCATCAAACTCCGGAAGGAGAAGCTCTTCGGGATGACGAGAATTTTGCTTTTGTGTCGGCTTGGGAATTCGCGGGAGACCCCAGTGAATCCAAGTTGATCAAGGAGGATTTGGTTTTTGAAAACATCGAGTTGAAGCAACGCAGCTACAAGTAAGAAGGTCATGAATCTGACATTGAAAGTTTGGCGCCAAGACGGCCCGGAAGCGACAGGACACATGGACACGCATGCATTGGAAGGGGTGTCTCCGGACATGTCGTTCCTCGAAATGATGGACATGCTCAACGACCAGATTATTCGCGCTGGCGGAGAGCCGGTTGCGTTTGATCACGATTGCCGTGAAGGCATTTGCGGAATGTGTTCCATGTTCATCAACGGTGAAGCGCATGGTCCAGGCCGAGGGGTCACTACGTGCCAGTTGCACATGCGTTCATTCAATGATGGAGATACCATTGCCATTGAACCTTGGCGAGCACAAGCGTTTCCAGTGATCAAGGATTTAACGGTCGATCGGAGTGCTTTTGACCGGGTCATTCAAGCGGGGGGGTACATCTCTGTCAACACCTCGGGCAACACGATTGATGCCAATGCGATTCCCGTTCCGAAGGAACAAGCTGATGACGCGTTTAGTGCGGCGACATGCATTGGTTGTGGAGCATGCGTTGCTTCGTGCAAGAATGCTTCAGCGATGCTCTTTGTGTCCGCGAAAGTCTCTCAATTTGCGCTCTTACCTCAAGGCCAGCCTGAAAGGGAATCACGTGTTCAGCGCATGGTGGAGCAGATGGATAAGGAAGGCTTCGGAAACTGCACGAATACGGGTGCTTGTGCTGTGGAGTGTCCCAAGGGCATTGATTTAAGCAACATAGCGCGCATGAATCGCGACTTCATGAGCGCCGCGGTTAAGAGCAAGAAGTAGGCTCAATCGGGGTTGTTTTAAATTTTTGGCCAACCCTTTAGAAGCAAATAGAGCAGTCTATTCGTACTTTAGAAAAATGAAATATTTCATCGCACTCAGTTTATTCTGTTTTTCATGTGCCGCATTCGGACAGAAAAAAGCAGAGCTCACGTTCAACGTAGACGGTGTTTGTGGCATGTGCGAAACGCGCATAGAAAAGGCTTACGACTTGCCGGGCATTCTCAATGTAGATTGGAATCTTGAGACCAAGAAGTTGACCGTAGCGTACAAAACGGATAAATTTTCTGTGGAACAATTGCACGCGGTTGCTGCCAGAGCAGGACACGATACGGATATAGTGAAAGCGACGGATCAAGAATATGCTGGATTGCACGGGTGCTGTAAATACAGAGAAGGAGCATCATGTGGTTCTGAGGGCCAAGACCACGACCATTGATCGTATGAAAATTTGCTATTTGGCGGTACTGATTTTCGGGTTGGGTACTGCAGCTTTTGCACAGACGAACAACCTTCGGGGGAAAGTTCTTTACGAGTCGCATGAAGGCCATGATCTTGAGAAAGGCGGGGTGCATGAACCGGAATATGTTTCATTGCCCGGGGCGTATGTCCGTTGGTCTAGTGCGCCAGAAAATGTTGAAATCAGTGATGGCTTTGGTTTTTTTAAGATCGTCTCATCTTATTTAGGAGACACCCTTTTGGTCAGTATGGTGGGGTACCAAACGGCAGGGCTGGTTTATTCAGGCCAATCATATGTCGATATTCCACTGGATTCTGGAGTGAGTTTAGGCTCTGCAGAAGTGACTGCCGAAAGAAGCGCAACGCAGATATCGCTTTTAAATCCGCTCAACATTCAATCGTTGAACCGAAAGGAATTGACAAAAGCAGCGTGCTGCAATTTATCCGAAGCCTTCGAGACCAACGCATCTGTGGATGCCTCGTTTACCGATGCTGTGACGGGTACACGGCAGATCCGTATGTTGGGGCTCGACGGCAAGTACAGCCAAATACAAGTTGACAACCTGCCAGGACCCCGTGGATTGAATGTCCTTCAAGGATTGATGTTCATTCCCGGTGATTGGATCCATGAAATCCATATCAGCAAGGGCGCTGGAACGGTGACTCAAGGATACGAGAGCATGACAGGTCAGATCAATGTAGCATTGAAGAATCCGGAAAATGCAGACCCGCTTCATGTCAACATTTACGGAAATGCTGCGGGACGATTGGAGTGGAACCATGTGAGCAAACATCGAATTAGCCGGAGATGGAGTACGACTCTTTTGACGCATGCTGTGCGCAACGACCAGTTGAACGATCGGAATTCTGACGGATTTTTAGATGGTCCACTGAAGCGAAACTATATCGGGCGTAGCGAATGGAAGTTCATCGGTGATCGTGGAATTCGTGGCGAATATGCTGTGAATTGGATCCAGACGGAATCCGCTGCCGGACAGGTCGCTGCTTTTGATCAAGACATGCCTTGGTCAGGCGTCATGGACATGCTGGCATCACCATCAGATTCGGGGTGGTCGGCTGTTACGGCCATTGACAGGATGGAGGTTTCAGCGAAAACAGGGTTTGTTTTCCCAGATGCCGAATGGAGAAGCATTGGAGCCCAGTTTGTGTATTCAGATCACCAACATGCGCACCAGTTTGGTCGTCAGAAGTACACGGGCAGCGAGCGATTTTTCCGAGGAAATGTTTTGTACTCAGGAATTCTGGGCAACACCAATCGCGCGTTCACGACAGGGGTCAGCTTTGTTTCAGATCAGTTTGACGAGAAGGTACAATTAGATACGTTGAGCGTTTCCCAACAGCGGGATGAGGTCGTTCCTGGCGCTTTTTTCGAATTCACCTTGAACCATGCGGACCGTTTGAGCGTGGTGGCTGGAGTGCGGTATGATCAGCACAATGTGTTCGGTGGATTTTGGAGTCCTCGATTGCACGCTCGTTGGAGCGCTACCGAAAACACATCGCTCAAATTGGCTGCTGGACGTGGCTTCAGAACGCCGAATCCCTACATGGAACAACTGGGCTCATGGGCGAGTCAGCGAACATGGAATGTCGATGTATACGGTGATTTCCAGCCTGAAATTGCGACGAACGCCGGACTGAATTTGACCAGTAAATTTCGGTTGAATTATCGTGACGCGTCCCTCGCGCTGGACGTATACAATACGTGGTTTGAGAATAAGGTGGTGGTGGATCTCGATGCGGATGCCCAGCAGATTCGACTGTACAATTTGAATGGCGAGTCCTTTGCCCGATCCGCTCAGGCCGAATTCAATTGGGATGTGCACCGCCGGGTTGATTTGCGCATTGCCTATCGTTGGGTCGACGCTCAAACAGATCGGGCCTCTGGGAACCCTACACAGGACCCCTTTGTCTCAAAACACCGCTCATTTGTTCAATGGAGCTATGCTTCGGCGCTCTCAGAAAAGCAGAGCCAGTGGCTCGCAGATGCAACGTTTCAATGGGTAGGCGCGCAGCGATTGCCAGGAACGGAGAAGAACCCGGAATTGTTTCAACGTCCAGGCGAGGCACCGGGTTTTACTCAATTGAATTTGCAGGCTACGCGTCAATTTTCCCCGTCATTTTCGTTCTATGCGGGTGTTGAGAATGCTTTGAATTACAAGCAAGACCGTCCGATCATTGGAGCGGTTTATGATGACTCACCGGTTTCGGCCAGTGATTTCAACCAGTACTTTGATGCCAGTTTGGTTTACGCACCGATCTTTGGACGGATGCTCTACGCGGGATTGCGCTGGAACATCCTGCCACCTTCATCGAATTAATGCGAACAGGGAGCCGGTCTCCTAGCGAGATTTGGACTGCATTTGCCGTTTGAGTTGGCCGCCACTGCTATTGGCTCGCATGGTGGGACGACGCTTTGAAGAGGCATTGGTAGGTCGTGCGTCACGACCGGGCAATCCACCCTCGGCGTAGCGTGGATCGGGGATGTAAGCGAGCTTTTCCATCCACAACGCCTCGACGTGGTAGCAACCGTACTCCTCACGTACGGGACCGCGAATCCGATAGATGCCTTTGCCTCGAAACCCATAGGTGCGCAGTGAGGGAGGAAAGTGCACCGTGTCGAGCCAAGCACCTTCTCGGTCGACAAAGCACCCAAAACACATCCGGTCTCCTTTCGATGTGGCTGTTTCCTTGACCGTAACGAGGTACCCGACGACTTCTACCGTTTGTCCAATGCAATCAGATAACGCGTCGCTTCTCACACTGCGTTGCGCCACTGCTTGCGCCTCTTCAGTGAGCAGTAGAAAGGGCGAAACCAAGGGAAAGCCAAACAACTCGATTTGATCGAAGGCATCTTCGAGTATCCCCGATTCCAAAGCGGGCAGTGTGAAGCGTCGTGCTTCGGGAGCGAACAGCGTGATTTCGGGGGCGGAGCGTGATCGGTGCCCAAGCAAAAAATGGGCCTCCCACAGCAGTTGCTGTTTGCTCAAGTCCGTAAACCGAAATCCGCCACAACGGATCAGAAGCAAGCATTGCTCCAATCCCAACCCAAGCCGTTCAATGGCGTCTTCCAGTGAAGCGAACGGACCACATTGCGCACGATTTCGCATCACCGCCTCGACCGTTTGCGCCTCGACCCCGCGCACGAGGTTGAAGCCCAGAAAGATTCGGAGTTCAGAGGCGTAAACGGTGGCTTCCCAGTGGCCTCGGTTGATGCACGGCTCCTCCATGCGGGCGCCGACCATACGCGCTTCATGCACATAAAACTCGGTGCGATAGAACCCCCCGAAATTGTTGATGCAAGCCGTCATGTACTCCAGGGGCCAGTGGGCCTTGAGGAAGAGACTTTGATAGCTCTCAACGGCGTAAGAAGCCGAATGGCCTTTGGCAAAGGCGTACCCGGCAAAGCTTTCCACTTGGTCCCAGACTTCATGAACCAAGGAAGTCGGCCGGCCGCGTTCCACAGCCTTTTCAATGAAGGTGTCTCGGGCTTTTGCAAACTCGTCCCGCGATCGAAACTTCCCGCTCATACCGCGTCGCAAGACATCGGCTTCCCCGAGATCGAGCCCAGCGAAGTGGTGGGCCACCTTGATCACGTCTTCTTGATAGACCATCACACCATAGGTTTCTGGCATCAACTTGAGAAGGACGGGGTGGGCTTCTTTTCGCCGTTTGGGATCCCGGTGCCGTTCGATGTAGGTGCGCATCATGCCACTTTTGGAAACACCAGGTCGGATGACGGAACTGGCGGCAACCAATCCCAGATAGGTATCGACTTGTAACTTGCGCATGAGCATCCGCATGGCGGGCGATTCGACATAAAAACAGCCGACGGCCAGCGCTTCGCGCAGCAAGTGTTGAATTTTGGGGTCGGCTTTGAACCGCTGCATGTCGTGGATGTCGAGGGACGCGACAACGGCCGGCGAGTGGACAGCGATGAGGTCCAAGGTGTCCCGGATCTTTCCGAGTCCCCGCTGACTCAGAATATCAAACTTGAAAAGCCCCACGTCTTCCGCCACGACCATATCGAATTGGGTGGTCGGGAACCCCTTGGGGGGCATGAATGTGCCGCCGTAGTGATGGATGGGATGTTCAGCAATCAGAATGCCACACGAATGGACCGTCAGTGCGTTGGGAAACTCCCGGAGGTGGCCGGAATAACGCACGACATATTGGGCCATCTCGCTGAGTTGATTGGGGTTGAATTTCCCGTCGGCAAGGGCGTCGATTTCATGCTTTGGAAGGCCGAAGACCTTGCCCAATTCTCGGACGATGGCGCGGTGTTGAAAGGTGCTGTATGCGCCGACGAGGGCGACGTGGTCAAAGCGCTCGAAAATGTACCGGGTAACGTCATCCCGGTCGGTCCAGGAGAAATCAATGTCAAAGTCGGGGGGATTCGTCCGGTAGAGGTTGATGAACCGTTCGAAGTACAGATCCAATTCGATGGGGTCCACATCGGTGATGCGCAGGAGATAGGCCACCAAGCTGTTGGCTCCACTTCCTCGGCCGACATAGAAATACCCCTTACTTCTGGCATAACTGGTGATGTCCCAATTGATCAAGAAATAGGCGAGATAGCCTTGCTTTTGAATGATATGAAGCTCATTCTCCATCCGTTCCAAAACGGCCTCCTCATGATCGGGATACCGGTAAGCAAGCCCTTCAGCACACAGGCTACGGATCAGAGATTCATCCCCCTCTTCGCTTTCGGTATAGGTGTGCTGGTTGTTGTGCATCCGCCCAGCTTCCGGTTCAGGCAATGCGATGGTGCATTGACTCAGAAGCGCTTTGGACCGCTGAATCCACTCGGGGCGTTCTGCGAATGCCTGGTGAAGATTGGCTGCGTCCAACAACCGGTCATAGGCATGGCCGGTGGCATCGATGGAAAGCTTACTGAGTAAGGTGTTGTGGTCAATTGCCCGCAAGAGACGGTGGCAATTCCAATCCCGCTTGTGACGAAACGTAAACGTTTGCAGCGCAAGCAATTTATCCCACGGAATGCGTGATCGCCGTGCGGGATTGCCTTCTAGGATTCGGAATTCAGCTTGTTCCCATGGGCGCACACCAATCCATTCATGTTCGCGCAGGGGCAGTAAATCGAGGTGCTTGGTCGTACTCCACGGATAGATCACGGAGGCATGGGCAAAATCGGGGGCGCGGTCAGGAAAGGGGGTGCCCGAGTGGAGGTGCTGTGAGAGGTGCGCGCAGAGTTCGTGATAACCGGCGACGTTGTGAGCCAAAGCGATGTACTGCATGTGCCCGTTGTTTCGAAAATCCGTACCCAAAACGGGCCGAATTCCATAACGCGGGGCCAGTCGGACAAAATCCCAGTTGGCCGAAGTGTTGTTGATGTCGGTCAACGCCAGTTCCGTGACCCCAACCGCTTGCGCTTCGGCAAGGAGCTCTTCGGGCCGCATGAGTCCATGGCGTAGACTAAACCACGAGTGGCAGTGCAAGTGCATCGATTTGCGGGTTAGGAGAACAGCGCTCCTTGTTCCCCAGAACGGCGATTGCGCGCGCGTGACTCTCCCATGCCAAACAGCTCGAGCTCCTGGTGGAGCATGAATTCGTGTTCAACGTGAATGCGTTGGCCAATGGGCTGCAGCAAATCGGAACCGTTGACCCGGGGGTCTCGGATTTCGGGTGAAATGGGGTAAGCGTTGAACGCATTACTGGGAAATGGCCCGAGCATGGCCGTAATGTCTGCGAGGGGCGTGGATAGGTCGAGCCAAGCGTGCTCGTTTTCTTCTGGCAGTAACACCGGTGAGCGGTGGTGCCCGATGGTTTGCAGGAGGGTGTTGGCCACCGTGGTGAGGATGGCAAACGACCGAATGATTTCTCCGGTTTTGGGATCTGCCCATTCGTCCCAAATCCCCGCCATGGCAAACGGTCTGACACCATTGCGTGGATAGACGAGGTAGGGCTTGGTGAGTTTTTGCTGCTTGGGACCTTCAATCACAGCATCGGCGAGAATCAGGCACCTCCGGTCGCGGATGGATTGGCGAAACATGGGTTTTTGAATGATGCCCATGGCACCCGTGTAGCGCGGATCGTCCTCTTTGTTGTGGTCTCCTTCGGATCGGGCATTGATCATATAAAACTGCTTCTTGGCCCAGCGCGGTGTAAAGCCGAACTGCTGCATTTGAAGTGTTTGAGGAGCATCGCTGGCAATGACAGGAGCCTGTTCTCCGTGAGAAACGTTGGCATTGGGACGCCAAGCTGCGGTGACTTCGGGAGTCGATTGCACGTTGAAGCGTTTTTCGATGGCTTGAACAGAAGAGACGGTGACGTAGCGACCACACATGATGCGATGAATTTACTGATGACGGTTGGCAAGAAGCAAGGGCGCTTCTCCATTAAAAGGATTGGGACGGCCGATGGTACGCGCTTCAAGGCCCGCGGCAGCGACAATGCTGCGGTCGCCATATTGGTTGCGAATGCGGTCTAAAGCGCGGTAGAGGTGCAAGCGCTCATCCGTGTCTTCGAAGAGATCCATTTGACAGGCTCCTTCGAGGAGGTTGGTATATCGGACGCCAATGAGTCGAACCTGCACCCTGCGATCGTACAGCTGCTCGAAGAGCGCCTTGATTTTGGGCAACAGGATGTGGTCGGATGCGGTATACGCAATACGGGATTGCAGTGAGCGGGTGTCGAAATCGGCGTACCGAATTTTCACCGAGATGCAAGCAGTGAGCTTGTTGCCGCGCCGCAATTGGTAGGCGAGATTTTCCGCCATGGCAATCAAAATCCCGCGAAGCTTTTCGATGTCCGTGGTGTCTTTGGCAAAGGTCCGTTCTGTAGAAATGGACTTGCGCTCGTTGAAAGCCACCACAGGACTGGTATCGATCCCATGGGACTTTCGCCAAATGGCACTGCCGTTTTGACCCAAGACCTGCTCCATCAATTCCACGGGCATCTCTTGGATGGTATGGATGCGACGAACGCCTAGATTCCGTAACGTTTGGTAGGTTTTGGTTCCCACCTGGGGAATTTTCCGAATGGAAAGAGGTCCGAGAAAGGGGCGTTCGGTGCCGCTATCGACCCGGATGTTCCCGGAGGGCTTGGCTTCCCCTGTAGCGACCTTACTCACCGTTTTACTCGTGCTAAGGCCGAATGAAATGGGCAACCCGGTCTCGCGAATCACTTTCTGCCGCAATTCACGTGAGAAATCCCAGCAGCCATAAAACCGATCCATGCCGCTGAGGTCGGCATAAAACTCATCGATGGAAGTTTTCTCGCAAACAGGGACGGCTTCGCGTACAATTTCGGTTACCAAATCCGAGTGCTTCATGTAGTTGCTCGAGTGCCCGCGAATCACAAGCGCTTCGGGGCACATGGAGCGGGCTTGCCGCATCGGCATTCCCGAGTGGACACCAAACGCTCGAGTCTCATAGCTGCAGGCAGCAACCACACCTCGATCGCCCGTTCCGCCAATCAGAATGGGCTGGCCGTTGAGGCGACGGTCCATGAGCCGTTCGACCGACACAAAAAACGTGTCGAGATCAAGGTGGAGAATAGCCCGTTGAGGGGATGTTGGATTTGTTTTCATCGGGATTTGCTAAAATACGTAGCAAATCCATGATAAATAGCAAAAAGGCTAAAATTTATAGCATACAGGGTTGTCCAAAAGCGGAAAGGATCGCTAAAATATCCTCGATTGTGCTCGCTCCATCGCCTGTAACGTCACCCGAACACTCTTCTAAACAACCAAAGTCAGCCAGTAGAAGAAGCACATCTTGTATTTCGGTGAGACCGTTCCCGCTCAGATCGGTCAGGCAACCGCATGAAATGGGAGCAATAAAGGCGTTCTCGTACACCGCGCTACAGGAGGCCTCAGCGGTAAAGTGAACGCTGATGTCTACAGGCAGTCCATTGGCTTCTAGCCCTGTGAGATTGATTGTTTGCGGGCTTTCAGTCGTCAGGTAGAGCGCTCCGTTCACTTGAATCAGACCGGTGGACGGTTCGGCTTGATAGCTGAGTGTAATTTCTTGGCTATAGGTTCCTAGATCTTCATTGCATGACGTTTGTGGACCAAGGGCGATGTCCGTCCACTGACAACCGCCAATGACCCACCCCATGTCTTCGAACATGCCCAAGATGGCGGGTCCCGGGTTGTGATTCGATTCGGCTGCGTTCAAAGCAGGTGTCATCAAGGCATTGGGACTTCCTGCCGGATAGGTCGCTTCGTTCAGGTGGGAATAGCTCGATCCAGGTTCGTAATTGGAGGGGGCGTGCAAACGCGGCCGTCCTCCACCCACGCCCTCAGCACCATTGCTCCCGTTCCAATAGAGTTGGTTGGACGTGAGGGCATTCCCCAGTGCAGAGGAACCATTACTGAGATCCAACAAGGCAATGGAGTCGATGGTTTCCGTAAAGTGATCATACACATACGGTGTGTTGGCTGTGCCTAAGAATCCGAATCCGTTGGTGAAGTATGCGCTTCCAATGAATCCGATCCCATGCCCGATTTCATGCAAAGCGGCGGTGATGAAATCGTAATGACCAGCCGGGGTTTGGCCGTCTAGGCCGAAATACCAGTTGGCCGCGCTGTTAAACGAACACGCGATATCGGACTGGGGGCTGAGGTCATTTCCGTTGAGCGCATTGGCCAGAGCTGCCGCATAATACGTGTCTGCAAAAGCGGCACCTTGAAAATTTTCATGCAAGTTGTTTGGGCCAGCTTGTGCTAAGGTTCCTACGGTCAACGTTTCCCACGAGGCGTCAATGCGTATGGTGATATCAGAAGTTAAAAAGGCCGACCAGATGTCAACTGCGGCATCAAAAGCGAGTACTGCTTCGGCTGGAAAGTTGCTGTAAGTCACGAGAAACGAGGCGTCTCGATCCGTGAATTCATCGATCCATGCCGGTGGAGGGGTGTAGCTGAATGCGTTCTCTTCAAGGGCCACCAGTCCATCTCCACACGCGCTCGGATGACTGCACGCGTGTTCAATCCCAAAGTGTCGCTGTGCGAACAGGGAGTGCCCCCAAACGGAAGCGAGTACAAACAGAACATATGAGGCGAGAAATGAGCGCGGCATCAAAGGCATTTTGGCTCAATGAAGATAAATCAAATTTATTTAGGTACCTTTTCGTTTGCATTGCTACATTTGATAGCAAAACAGTTCAAAAATATGTCCAATACCTCGCTTCCTTTGTTTGCTAAGAACCTCAAGTCCTTGCGGAAAGCGAAGGGCTGGACGCAACAAGAGTTGGCGGACCGCATGGGGATTAAGCGCGCTGCCCTAGGCGCTTATGAGGAGGGTCGATCTGAGCCGCGGTTGGCAAATGTTCTGGCCATGGCCGACTTGTTAGGGGTGTCGACTGATGCCATGATGCGCGGGGTGAATGCCAAGGAAATTCAAGAAAACCGAACCAACGGGCATCGCTTACGAGTGCTTACCGTTCCCGTGAACAACGAAACGAACGAGGAGCATGTGGCCGTGGTGCCTGTTCGCGCAGCTGCGGGTTATTTGGAGGGCTATAGCGATCCGGACTTTGTGCAAACCCTTCCGACCTTTGATTTGCCCATCCCCGAAGTGTCCCCGTATCGAACGTATCGCTTGTTTCAAATAGAAGGGGACAGCATGTTGCCCATCCCAAGCGGAAGTTACATTTTGGCTTCGTTCGAACCGGATTGGAATCATTCGGGGGGGATGCGACCGTATATCGTGGTCACGCGAAACGATGGGATTGTTTTCAAGCGCATTGAAAATCGATTGGATACGGATCACGAGGATTTCCGGATGATCTCGGACAATCCAGATTATCCTCCCTATGCGGTCCAACCCGATCAGATTGCAGAAGTGTGGCGCGCTCAAGCGTATCTCGCTTTCGATTGGCCAACACCGGCATTTTCTGGAATGGAACGGATTCAAGGAACCCTGGATGCGTTGCGCCAGGAGATTGGCTCCATGAAAGGAGAGGTCTCCAACAATTGAAGGCGCGTCTTCTCGCTTAAACCCCGAGAGCAACAACCTCTTCCACAGCGTCAAGTTTCGATGTGAGCAATTGCTCGATGCCGCCTTTCAAGGTTTGCATGCTGGAAGGGCAGCCACTGCAAGCGCCTCGCATGTGAACGTAGACCTTCCCTTCTTTGAAGGCTTTAAAATCAATGGCACCACCGTCCTGTTCTACCGCTGGACGAACGAATTCATCCAAAAGATCCTTGATTTCATCATCGTACTCGCTTGGTGACATTTCGGATTCATCCAAAAAGGCAACGTTGCTAGAAGCCGATGGGCTGGCGGCTTGTACATCGGGTTTAGCCAATTGCTCCATGACTTTTTCGAAGGCCTTGGTGTCAATAGCAACCGGGTTTTCCATGAGCCACTCACGGATGTATTCACGCAACTGTTGAACGATCATTTCCCAGCCCAAACTCTCGTCTTTGGTCACAGAAACAAAGTGTCCACTGATGAAAATGCCTGTTACAAAAGGAAAGTTGAATAATTCTTCGGCAAGAGGCGAACACAAGGACGCCTCATTTTGTGAGCGCAACTCGGCCTGATATCCGCCTTCAATCAAAAGACGATCGGCGACAAATTTCATCACGGCCGGATTCGGCGTCATTTCTGCGTAAACACTTGTTGGAATAGCCATGTGGCAAAGGTAGTTTGCACCGCTTAACTTGCCATTTCTTTTTGAATCTTTCCAAATGAACAATCCCAATCGATTTCGGGTGGTCCGAGGAGTAACGTCGACCCTGTGCCTCTTGGTCTTGGCGGCATTAACGGTGACTGCGCAGGAGACATTTCCTGTAAATGGCGTTGTCGACAAGGCGTTAGTGCGCACTGTTTTCGATCACGCAATGGTACATACGCAGTCTGGAGAAGTTTTAGAAGACGCTTCTGTGGTTGTTTTTAAAGGCCGCATCGAAGCGGTGGGTCCGACAGCTACCCTGCAAGTTGCCGGTCCAGCAGTTCGCGAAGATTTGACCGGTTTTCATGTGTATCCATCCTTTGTCGAGTTGAGTTCACGCTGGGGAATGCCTTCGGCTCAAGAGGAACGCTACTCGCGGGGCTCTCAAGACCTCAGCGATAAGAAAGGCGCCTATGGATGGAATGAGGCCATTCGCCCTGAGACCCGCGCGGCGGCACTGTTAGACCCCTCGATGGCCGGGGCTGAAAAGAAAAGAGAGGCGTATTTAAAGGCAGGGTTTGGAACGGTTCTATCGCATGTTCAGGATGGCATTGTCCGTGGAACGGGTGCGCTAGCTGTTTTGTCCGAAGATCCCCGACGAGCCCTGCTCATCCCTGATGCTTCAGCGCATTTTAGTTTTCGAAAAGGCTCATCCTCTCAGGATTACCCGCGTTCGCTCATGGGAGCGACGGCCTTACTCAAGCAAACTCATTTTGACGCCACATGGTATGCGGATGCCAGCCGATTGAATGAACGCTTGGAAACCAACCTGTCCTTAGAAGCATTCAATGGCCAACGCGATTTGCCTGTGTTTTTTCATGCTGGTGGATGGCAAGACATCTTGCGGGCTTCGGCGGTCGCAGACGTGGTCGCGTTGAAGACCCCCTACATCATGTTTGCTGGAAACGACACGTACCAACGTTTAGAAGAGGTAAAGGCAACCGGATCTGATTTGGTGCTTTCCTTGAATTTCCCCACGCCTTTTGATGTGAGCGACCCGTATTTGAGTCGGCTCATTGGATTGGATGAATTAAAGCACTGGGAATTGGCTCCGTCCAACGCTGCCCGTGTTCACATGGCAGGCATTCGATTTGCGTTTACAACCGATGGATTGAATGATGTTGGATCGACGTGGTCTGCGGTGCGGAAATGCATCCAACATGGCTTGCCTGCCGATGCCGCCTTGGCCGCTTTAACCGAAGTGCCGGCCGCCATGGTCGGTGCCGAAAACAGAGTCGGTCAGATTCAGCCAGGGTTTGAAGCGAACATGCTGATCACGGACGGTCCCTTGTTTGACGCGTCGACCGTGCTGTATGAACATTGGGTGCAAGGGGAGCAACAGATTTACCAGAATCGGGACATCGTAGACATCCGCGGCATGTATGATGTCACATTGGATGAACAGGTGTGGCGAATGGAAGTCAAAGGTTCTGCAGAGAACCCCAAAGCACATTTTCTTCTCGACTCCACGGAATTCAAATTGGGAATGGAATTGGATGGTCGGACGGTCGGATTTGAGTTCACCTTGGACACCTTGGACTTGAACGGCTGGTGGCGCGCTTCTGGCAACGTCTGGATGGATAGCCGAATTTGGGAAGGAAAAGGACAGCGCAGTGACGGCACATGGTTTGAATGGAGCGCCATTCGTCAAGATGCGAATGCTGCTGATGAGGTCCCAGCTCAGAACGATAAAGCGGCAGAGGCGGGTCCCGAGGTCGGAGAAATAATTTGGCCATTTACAGCCTATGGCAACGCGGAACGGCCTCAAGCGGAGACCACATGGATTCGAGGCGCTACCGTCTGGACTTGTGAAGCGGAAGGCCGGATCGAACAAGCGGATGTCATCTTGCAGGATGGAAAGATTCTCGCCATTGGTCAGGATTTGATTGCAGAGGACGTGTTTGGAAGCCAAATTCCGACGTTTGAATTGGTGGACGGCCGCGGAAAGCACGTGACTCCGGGCATCATCGACGAGCATACGCACATTGCTGCCACACGGGGAATCAACGAAGGGACGCAAGCGAGTAGTGCTGAGGTGAGCATCGAAACATGTGTCAATAGTGAGGACGTGAATATCTACCGTCAGCTTGCCGGAGGGGTTACGTCAGCGCAGATCTTGCACGGTTCTGCCAATCCAATCGGGGGTCAAAGTGCCATCATCAAATTCCGCTGGGGCGCTTCGCCTCAAGCGATGATGTTTGATGCTGCACCTCCGTTCATCAAGTTTGCCCTTGGTGAAAATGTCAAGCAAAGCAATTGGGGCAACGATTACCGCTCGCGTTTTCCGCAAACGCGCATGGGTGTGGAGCAAGTGTATTATGACCATTTCATTCGTGCGCGGGAGTATGAACAAGCGTGGAAAGACCACGCACAAATGCTGCGCACGGCTAGCCGTAAGGCAAAGCGCAACAACACGCTTCCTGCTGCGCCTCGACGTGATTTGGAATTGGAAACGTTGAGTCAGATCCTCAATAGCGAGCGTTTTGTGACGTGCCATAGCTACCGACAAGATGAAATCAATATGCTGATGCACGTTGCGGATTCCATGGGCTTTACAATGAATACGTTCACGCACATTTTGGAGGGCTACAAGGTGGCAGACAAAATGGCGGCGCACGGTGCGGGAGCCTCTAGCTTTAGCGATTGGTGGGCCTACAAGTATGAAGTCAAAGACGCCATCCCATACAATGGGGCGGTCTTGCACGGTCAGGGCATCGTGACGGCATTCAATTCGGACGATGCTGAAATGGCGCGCCGACTCAATCAAGAAGCAGCCAAAGCGGTCAAGTATGGCGGAGTGTCAGAGGAAGAGGCCCTGAAGTTTGTCACATTAAACCCCGCCAAATTGCTACGGGTTGATCATCGGGTGGGATCGCTCGCAGTTGGCAAGGATGCTGATGTTGTCGTTTGGAGTGACCATCCATTGAGCGTTTATGCGCAAGCTGAACAGACGTTTGTCGATGGCGTCAAGTACTTTGACCTGGAGGACGATGCGGCAAAGCGGGATTGGATGCGCGCGGAAAGAGCGCGGTTGATGCAGGCCATGAAATTGGATCAAAGCGGCCGGGAAGGCGGCGGCCGCGGAAGGGCGCCGACTGAACGTATTCGAGTCGATTACCATTGTGAAACACTGACAGACGAGAACCGATGAAATCATTGCACTACATTTTGGCGCTGACCAGTTGTCTTTTGACATGGGGAGTGTTTGCTCAGCAGACACCAGCACCGGAGCAGTCAACATCCATTTTGGTAATGGGAGGAACGGCACACCTGGGAACGGGTGATGTGTTGAAGGATGCAGCCATTGGGTTGCGAAATGGAAAAATTGACTTCGTTGGTTTTGCGCAAGACGCAGATCGTGCGCGTTACGATGAGGTCATCATGGCACATGGACAGCATGTGTATCCGGGATTCATTGCGCCCAACTCGACACTTGGCTTGCAGGAAATTGGAGCGGTTCGGGCCACGCGTGATGATAGAGAAACGGGAACGTTCAAGCCACATGTTCGTTCTGTGATCGCTTTCAACACCGATAGTGAGGTCACTCCAACGGTTCGGACCAACGGGGTTTTGATGGGGCAAATCACCCCCCGGGGGGGCACCATTAGTGGGTCAAGTGGCATCGTCCATTTTGACGGATGGAACTGGGAGGACGCGGCGATCATGATGGTGGATGGCATTCATCTGAATTGGCCCAGAACACACCATCGCCATCGTGCTGACGGCACGGTGGACATTAAAAAACTAAAAACGTACGATCAGGAGCTTCAAGAAATCACACATTTTTTCGAGTCTGCTCAAGCATATGCTCAGCAACCCAAGCGCAATGCAACGAGTAAGAAAGATTTGCGCCAAGAGGCGATGCGCGGTTTGTTTGATGGAAGTTTACGCTTGTACGTGCATGCGGATGACATTCGCCAGATAACAGAAGCGGTGCATTTCAAACGAGCGATTGGGATTTCTGAATTGACCATAGTCGGCGGGTATGACGCCCCTCTTGTTGCAGATTTGCTTCGAGACAATGGCGTGTCTGTTATGGTGCGCAGGGTCCATGAATTGCCCAGGTATGCCGAGGACGATGTTTCCCTTCCCTTCAGAATTCCCAAACAACTGGAGGATGAGGGGGTCTTGTATTGCTTGCAAAATGCGGGGGACATGGAACACATGGGAACTCGGAACTTGCCCTTTTATGCCGGAACAGCCCACGCCTATGGCCTCACCTACGAACAAGCTGTTCGGAGTGTCACGCTGAATGCGGCGCGCATCCTTGGAATTGATGACCAGTGCGGCAGCATAGAAACAGGAAAGGACGCCACCCTCTTTATTTCAGAAGGTGACGCCCTCGACATGATGACCAACCGTTTGTCTCACGCTTTTATTCAAGGCCGTTCAATTGATTTGGACAACCGGCAGCGCGAATTGTACCGAAAGTATCAGAACAAATACGGTGCGCCTCTTTTGGATTGAGGCCGTTGTTTAGCGCAGTTGTACCATCAAATCTTTGGGGGACTTGACTTCGAAGCGGAAGAGCTTTTTAACTTCCTCTCCGGGATCTATTTCCAAATCCCAGACGACCCGACCTGATTCCTTTTCAACCTCAGCTCCATCCAATTTCAGCCGATTGATTTCGATGTCTTCGTTTTGAGCCAACGGCAGCTGATCGTCCATTTGAATATGGATTGGGGAGGTCTTCCGATTGGTAATGGTGAATGCATATTCCCGAAGGAATTCTCGTTTTCCGCTAATTAAACTAGAACGGTCTTCTAACGCTGTGCGCTTGCGTCGGACTTGGATGGATGGATCAGGGCCCAGCGAAATGGCCAAGGTGTCTTTCGCAAAGTCTAGTTTCAGTTGACTTTCTCCTACATAATCGTCTTCGAAATAGATGTGCATGCGTCCATTGAGTAGATCCAAATCTTCCCAGTCGGTAAACAAGGCCGTGAGGTAAACTTGTGGGTCCAGTTTGGGTGTGCATTGGTAGAGGTAGTCGACGGCAATGTGGTGCTCGAGTATCCGGACAGCGTGGTGCGTCCCATCGGTGGGGATGTCGTATTTCGCATCGATGTCAAAGCGGGTTTGGGTCGGGCTATGTTCCACGGCAACGGGAGCATAATTGAGAGGGTCTGCATTGTCGAATGCCTCCCGACGGCGTGTTCTTGACGCAAAGAGGGCTTCTTTTGGAGCGGCGTCTTCACTCATGACGATGCTCTCGAGAATTTCCATTGCGGGTGCAAGATTGACATTCATTACCGGATCACTGATACTGAGTGCTTCAATCCGATGGCCAACAGAGCTGTATTGCACATGACTAACCCCATTGGGTACATCGAGCGAATAAAAACCGTTGATGTCCGTGACGACCTGCGCACCGCCAGCAACAACTTGGGCGCCGACGAGTGGATTTCCGTTAGCGTCATACAATTGACCACGGACTTGCCGGACATTGGGATTGAACGGTTGAGCTTTTAGCCACGCATTCGCGGTTGCAGCGATTCCTCCGGAAACGTTTCGTTGATTTCCATCGAGCATCCAAGGATGCAAAGAAGGCTTGGAGCGATTCTTACTCGGTGTTCCCGTGGCAATACTCAATCCTACATTGTCCCAATTTTCTCCTGTGTTTTGAAAGACCATAGCCTGGTATTCCAATTTTAGCGGATCAGCGATGTTTTCTACACGCGCATTGTAGGAGGGGTTCCATCCCGCTTGCTGCATCCAGTAGCTTAAAAGCAATGAACCATTCGTAGGTTTTTTGGCTTCAACGCGAACGACAACTTCCAAGAAAGATTCGGTGAGTAAAGCGGGGAGAAGCCTCATCTGCTCATCGATGGTTTGAATGTGTTGCTGAACGGTCTGAATTTCTTCGTCCAGAAGATGTCGCCCTTCTTGAATGGCTTGGAATCGCTCCCGGTAGAATACCGATGCTTGCATCAGGCGCTCTAAGTCGACCCCACTGTCTTTTACTGAAAAGCCTTGGTTGTTCAGCAACAACTGTTCTTCTCGGTCGTAAATGACCCGCCTGTTTTGGATGGTACTGATCTCTCGCTGCAAGCTGTTTCGTGTCCGTTGTAGCACAATGCGTTCAGAGGCTGATTCAGCGCCGCCCAAAGTGTCCGTATGGTATCGGTGGGTGATGCTGATCACCTTGAAATCACCGTCGCCTGTGATGCGGAGTTGAGACGGATCAATGCTGGTGTTAAGCTCTGAAAAGACGAGGGTGGAAATTCCCAGCGGGACGCGGACCTTGGAGACGCGTTCGACTTGTGCCCCTTGTTGGTAGATCACCACGTGGTCAATCGTCGTTTCTAGGAATTGTTCGCTGGGAGGACTGGCGGGCTTGTTGGCACGACCAACGGATGGAGCGAGGGCGGCCCCCATCCAAACGATGGCAAGAAGGGTCTGAAAACGGGCAATGGGCATGATGTTGGGGTTAAAGGGTGTTTCACCCCTCTAACCAAGGAACATGCCAAAAAGGAATAGGACCTTTAGTATCCAATTTTTGTACGCACACGATCGAGCACAGTCGCGGCGACTTCTCGGGCTTGGACAGCACCTTTGGACAATTCGGCATCGAGTCCCCCCAAGTCTGTCATCCATCGATTGAACGCATCGCGTTCCTCAGCAAAACCATCGACAATGGCTTCGAGCAGCTCCTTCTTAGCGTGCCCCCAACCATAGCCACCAGCTCTTAGTTTTTCGGCCATGCGCTGGCCTTCAGCATCACCGGCGATGGATTGGTACAACTTCCAAACGACAGCATTGTCGGGGTCCTTCGGATCCTCCAATGGAGTCGCATCTGTAATGATTTCTTTGTTGATGCGCTTTTTCAATGCCGAAGGATCGTCAAAGATATTCAGCGTATTGGCCTTGGACTTCGACATCTTGGCGCCGTCCAACCCGGGAATCAACATCGTCTCAGATCGGATCATTTCCTGAGGAACAACGAACGTGTCGCCCATGCGATGATTGAAGCGGGCAGCCACGTCTCGCGTCATTTCTAAATGCTGCAACTGGTCTTTCCCCACGGGAACAAAGTCGGCATCATAGAGAAGAATATCCGCCGCCATGAGCATGGGATACGAAAACAGTCCTCCGTTTACATCTTCTAACCGCTCCGCCTTGTCCTTGAAGCTATGCGCTAAGGTCAATCGCTGGTATGGAAAAAAGCAATTGAGGTACCAAGCCAACTCTGTGACTTCAGGGACATCGCTTTGGCGGTAAAACGCCGTGCGACTTGTATCCAGTCCGAATGCGAGCCACGCAGCGGCTACGGCATACGTGTTGTGTCGAAGTTCGGTTCCATTCTTGACCTGCGTGAGAGAATGCAAGTCTGCAATGAATAAGAAAGAATCGTTCGCGGCATCGTTCGCCAAATCAATGGCAGGGCGAATGGCCCCAAGTAAATTGCCCAGGTGCGGGGTTCCGGTGCTTTGTATGCCAGTGAGAATCCGTGCCATGGGGTGGGATCAACAGTGCTCGTCGAATACCATTTTCAAATGGTCGGCGATCATATCGGCGTTGCGGCCTTCAATGTGATGGCGCTCAACCATGTGCAGCAATCGTCCGTCTTTAAACAACGCAATGCTCGGAGAGCTCGGAGGGTAAGGCAACAAAAACTTCCGAACGCGCTCAACGGCCGCTTGGTCAACTCCTGCAAACGAAGTGGTCAAGTGAGTGGGGAGTTTTTCGTTCTTCAGTGCTTTGAGGACACCGGGTCGCATGGAAGAGGCGGCACAACCGCAGACGCTATTGATGACAATCATCGTGCTTCCAGGCTTTGCAATGGTCGCGTCGACATCGTCGACGGAGATCATTTCAGAAAAACCGGCTTCGGTGAGCTCGGCTTTTTTCGGGGCAACTAGTTCAGGAGGGTACATGGTGTAAAGTTAAGATTCAGTCTTACTCGGAGCGGTAGACTGTAAGTGTAATTCAGTGAATTGTTCGTCATGGATCGGGCTAGGTGCGTCGATCATGACATCGCGTCCACTGTTGTTTTTAGGGAAAGCGATAAAATCTCGGATGGAATCACTTCCACCAAACAGGGAACAAAGTCGGTCAAACCCGAGAGCGAGACCACCGTGAGGAGGGGCTCCATATTCAAACGCATTCATCAAAAAGCCAAATTGCGCTTCCGCTTCTTCGGGAGAAAACCCGAGCAAGTCGAACATCCGCGCTTGAATGGTTTTGTCGTGAATTCGAATGGACCCTCCTCCGATTTCAACCCCGTTGACGACCATGTCATACGCATTGGCACGGACGGCTCCGGGATCGTTATCGATGAGGTCCATGTGCTCTGGCTTGGGTGAGGTAAATGGATGGTGCATGGCATGGTAACGTTCTGTTGCCTCATCCCATTCGAGTAAAGGGAAGTCCATCACCCACAACGGTCGGAATACTTTAGGGTCTCGCAAGCCTAAAGCTTCTCCCATGTGCAAGCGCACTTCATTCAATTGTTTGCGCACGCGGTCCAGATCGCCGGATAGCATGAGAATCAAATCGCCGGGCTTCGCTTCCGCGTGTGAGGCCCAAGCGGCCTGAGCTTCCGCATCGAAAAATTTGTCGACACTGGATTTGAAGGTGCCATCAGCATTGACCTTACAGTAAACCAATCCTTTGGCTCCAATCTGTGGTCGTTTGACCCATTCCGTGAGTCCATCAAGCTGTTTGCGAGAGTACTCAGCACATCCTGGAGCTACGATGCCCACAACCGCTTCAGCGGAATCAAAGACACCAAACCCTTTGCCTTGTGCAACAGCGCCAAAGTCAACGAATTCCATTCCAAAACGCACGTCGGGTTTGTCGCTTCCATAGCGGGCCATGGCCTCGTCATACGTGATCCGAGGAAACTCAGGGACGGTGGTGTCGAGTACGACTTTGAACAAATGGCGGACCATTCCTTCGAAGGTGTTGAGGATATCCTCCTGCTCCACGAAGGCCATCTCACAATCAATTTGTGTGAATTCCGGTTGCCGGTCTGCACGCAAGTCTTCGTCTCGGAAGCACTTGACAATTTGATAGTACCGATCATACCCACTGACCATCAGCAATTGCTTGAATGTCTGCGGGCTTTGTGGCAATGCGTAGAATTGACCGGGATTCATGCGAGAAGGCACAACGAAATCGCGCGCGCCCTCAGGCGTAGACTTGATCAAATACGGCGTTTCCACTTCGATGAATTCGACGCTGTCCAAATACTTGCGCGTTTCAATGCTCAGCTTATGGCGCAGCATCAAGTTTTGCTGAACCGGTTTCCTTCGCAGGTCGAGGTACCGGTATTTCATGCGCAAATCGTCTCCGCCATCCGTGTCGTCTTCGATGGTAAACGGAGGAGTTTTACTCGCGTTGAGGATGTCCAATTCCGTGACTTCGATTTCAATATCACCCGTGCTCATTTGAGCATTCTTGGACTCACGAATGAGCACTTTACCGGTCACCTTGACAACGAATTCTCTTCCCAATTTTCGGGCTTGTAGACACAACGCCTCATTCGAGTCCATGTTGAAAGCCAGCTGTGTCAAGCCATAACGATCGCGCAAATCCACAAAGGTCATCCCTCCGAGATCGCGGGTCCGCTGCACCCATCCGCTGAGGGTAACCTGTTGTCCATCATGATCGGCGCGCAATTCGCCGCAAGTGTGAGTCCGATGCATTGTATTCTAGCATTGGGCAAGAGGAGTTTCTTGCCTTTCGCAAAGGTAGCGCGCGATTTGTCTTCTTTCGAATGGCAAGTGGTCGTCGAATCTTCGGGTCGTCAAAGTCTCAACCGGAGGCCCAATCCTTAGATTTGTGACATGGAGCAACCGTTTGAACGACTAGATCGATTGCGTGCTGAAGCCCTTCAGGGTGGTGGAGAGGCGCGCGTACAAGCACAACATGGCAAGGGCAAACTGACCGCGCGCGAGCGGATTGATTTGCTGCTGGACCCCGGAAGTTTTGAGGAGTTGGGTATGTTGGTGAAACACCGTTCGACCAACTTTGGATTGGATAAGCAGCAGTTTTTGGGAGACGGAGTGGTCACAGGGTATGGACACATCGATGGCCGTTTGGTGTATGTGTTCTCTCAAGACTTTACCGTTTTGGGCGGATCATTGGCTGAAGCGCATGCCAAAAAAATATGCCGGATCATGGATTTGGCGATGAAAAATGGCGCGCCGTTGATCGGCTTGAATGACAGTGGAGGAGCCAGGATACAAGAGGGTGTGGTTTCGTTGGGGGGCTATGCCGATATCTTTTATCGGAATGTTCGAGCAAGTGGAGTGATTCCTCAATTGAGTGGAATTCTGGGCCCCTGCGCTGGAGGAGCAGTCTATTCGCCTGCATTGACGGACTTTATTTTTATGGCGGAGGGATCGAGCTATATGTTCGTAACCGGGCCCAACGTGGTGAAGACCGTGACGCATGAAGAGGTTACTAGTGAAGATTTGGGAGGAGCGAAAGCGCATGCCACCAAATCAGGCGTCACCCATTTTACGGCCCCAAATGAAGCGATGGTAATCCAAGACATCAAGGATGTCCTGAGTTACTTGCCTCAGAATTGTGAAGAGGAGCCGATGCGCTTGGATTACGCAGGGGGGGACGAAACCCGTCCCAATCTCGACACGGTGATTCCGGAAAGTGCACAGCAGCCGTATGACATCCGCCAAGTCATCCACGAGACGGTAGATGCCGATTCGTTCAAAGAGGTTCAGAAGGACCATGCGGAAAACATGGTATGCGGATTTGCACGAATTGCCGGGCAAAGTATCGGTGTTGTTGCAAACCAGCCCGCTTTTTTGGCGGGGGTTTTGGATATTAAAGCATCGACAAAGGCCGCTCGGTTTGTGCGGACGTGAGACGCATTCAATGTTCCGCTGTTGGTGTTTGAGGATGTTCCCGGTTTTTTACCTGGAACGGATCAGGAATGGAACGGCATCATTACCAACGGCGCCAAACTGCTTTATGCATTCAGCGAAGCGACTGTTCCTCGTATTACGGTGATCACACGGAAGGCTTACGGAGGCGCGTATGACGTGATGAATAGCCAGCACATCGGAGCGGACTTGGTCTTTGCTTGGCCCAAGGCTGAGATCGCTGTCATGGGGGCAAAAGGTGCGGCAGAAATCATATTCCGAAAGGAAATCGCAGCGTCACCCGATCCAGAGGCTACGTGGAAGGAGAAGGAGTCGGAATACGCCGAATTGTTTGCGCACCCATACAATGCAGCGGCCCGAGGCTACGTGGATGAAGTAATTCTTCCGCGCAACACCCGGGCCAAGCTGATTCGAGCATTCAAAATGCTCGAGAATAAAGTGGACACGTTGCCGCGCAAGAAGCACGGAAACTTGCCGCTTTAAAAGGGATTACTGAACGCGCTTGATGGAACAACCAATGGCTTTGGTTGTGGACACCTCGCATGGTTTTCCCATGCTGGCGGCTTCCATTGCATCCATGGCGTAAGATGACGTGACTGCCGCAGCATCGCTGACGTTGTCATCCAATGAACCGCGGTAAATCAATGTCATGTCCTGGTCCAACAGGTAAACATGTGGAGTCTTCAAAGCTCCGAATGCATCAGCAAGTGCGTGCTTCGAATCCATGAGGTATGGCATCGAATAGCCCTGCTCTTTGGAATGAGATTGCATGGCTTCCATGCTATCGTGGTTGTCGCGCTTGGCTTCGTTTGAGTTGATCAATACCATCCCAAAACCATAGGCTGCAGCTTTCGCAGCGGTTTCATTGTAACGCCCTTCCCAGCCATCACTTTTCGTTCCGTTACCGACAACAAAAGGACAGGTGTTGCAGCTAAAAACAACCAGAAGTCCATTTTTACCGGCAGCATCCACGAGGCTCATGGCAGAACCGTCTACGTTTGTCATTTTGACGTCAGAAAGCGGTGCTACAGCACCAATCGCCAATTCAGCGTTGGGTTCTGTAGGAGTGATAGAAGCACTGGCGAAAAACGTACCGGCTGCTAAAATGGCACAGGCAGTGAAAACCCGGCTCAAAGAGATGTTCGAAATGTTCATGGAGACTTGACCTTTAATAAGGCTTCAAATCTCGTTCAAGAAGTTCCACAATGACGAGCCCTCTCGCCAAAAGATTCAAATTACTTGATTAGCAAGGCATCGCCGTATGCGAAAAAGCGATATTTCTCCTTCTGAGCCAGAGCGTATGCCTCCATAACGAGGTCGTGCCCTGCAAAGGCTGAAGAGAGCATCAGCAACGTGCTTTGTGGCGTATGAAAGTTGGTGATCAACGCGTCTGAAATCTTGAAGTCGTACTTCGGGAAGATGAACTTGTTGGTCCATCCGTTGTAAGGCTTCAAGGTATTTGTGGTGCTCACGGATGTTTCCATGGCCCGCATAGCCGTTGCTCCAACAGAGACAATGCGTTTTCCTTCTGTTTTAGCTCGATTGACGCGGTCAACGCAGCTTTCAGGAATAATCAATTGCTCGGAATCCACTTTGTGCTTGGTCAAATCTTCGACCTCCACAGGTCTGAATGTACCCAGACCGATGTGCAACGTGAGGTAGGTCATGTCAATTCCCTTGATTTCGAGTCGCTTCATGAGCTGCTTCGAAAAGTGGAGTCCAGCCGTTGGTACTGCTACAGCTCCGAGGTTCTTAGCGTAAATGGTTTGAAACCGCTCACGGTCATCCGCTTCAACCTCCCGGGCGATGTACTTTGGCAAAGGAGTCTCTCCTAGCTGGAAGATGACATCCATGAATTCTTCATAGGACCCATCGAACAAGAAACGAAGTGTCCGTCCTCGTGAGGTGGTATTGTCGATGACTTCTGCGATGAGTTCATCATTCTCGCCAAAATAGAGTTTGTTGCCAATTCTAATTTTCCGAGCGGGATCAACGAGTACATCCCACAGGATGCTCTCACGGTTCAGTTCACGTAACAAGAACACCTCGATGACCGCGCCGGTTTTTTCCTTGTTGCCATAAAGTTTGGCTGGAAAGACGCGTGTGTCGTTGGCGACGAATACATCTCCTTCATCAAACTCATCCAAAACATCCTTGAACATTTTGTGCTCGATGGTACCGCTTTCGCGATCCACGACCATCAAACGGCTGTCATCACGATTGTCTAATGGCTTTTGAGCAATCAGTTCCTCAGGGATGTCGTACTTAAAGGAAGTTAGTTTCATAGAAAGGGGGGGATCCGTTATCGGGAGCGTTGAAGGTCGGCAAAACTACGGAATTCGCAATCAAAGGTCAACAGCCAATGGAGGTAACCCATGAATGACCTCCAAAATCTCCTCCATAGATTTGCAAGCGCTCAATTCGAAGGGTCCATTGACTGTGCGTTGAAGCTGTATCAAGTGCCCTCCAACGGCTAACGTTTTGCCCAGATCTCGGGCGAGTGCGCGGATATAAGTTCCCTTGGTGCAAGCGATTGTCACGTGGGCATCACATACGTTGTGGCCATCGACAATACGGTGTTCGATGGAGTGGATATCATAACGCGAGACGCAAATAGGTGCTGGTTTGAGATTGATCTCTCCACCCTTTCGGGCAATCGCATACGCTTTTTGGCCATCAACCTTTTTGGCGCTGTATGCGGGGGGCATTTGAAAATACTCCCCAGACCAGTCTTTTGAAGCGGTCTGAATGGATTCCAGGGTAAGTTCGGAAGCATCAACCCACGCTTCCACGGGCAATTCGGCGTCGAGACAGGCCGTCGTGGCCCCCAACCGGATGATTGCGCGGTATTCTTTGTCCTGAGCTTGCAGTTCAGCGATGCGCTTGGTAGACTTCCCTGTGCAGACGACCAATACGCCGCTAGCCAGAGGGTCCAACGTCCCCGCGTGTCCCACTTTGAGCTTGCGATACCCCAAGGCTCCGCGAATGGCTCCGCGCAGCTTATTGACCACATCAAATGACGTCCAGTGCAAGGGTTTATCGATCAGCAGGACTTGGCCTTCACCAAAATCTTCTGCCAGGGTGAAATCCATGACACGTAACGGAGCGGGAGAAGTGGGGTCCATGATGCAAAACTAAGTGAGCGGCGGGTGTTTATGACGCTGGTTGCTTGAAGTCAGGGGCAGCTTCGGCCGCTTGAATCCCTGCGATGTCTTCCATAACGCGCAAGGCCGCTAAAGGAGTTTGTATGCCTTCGATGCTCATGCGCAACCCCCCGTTTCGCTGATACATCTTGGTGTCACGCGCATGGTGCTTGAGGTATTCCAAAATCCGATTGAAGGTTGCCTCTTGGTAAAAGGCGCTCTCCTGGTTGCTAATAAAGGCTGCAATCAGCTTTCCGGACTTCAGGACGATTTTTTCCATCCCCAAGAATTCCGCGAGCCACCTGAGGCGGATGGTATCGATGAGGTCTTCTGTTTCCTGAGGCAATGGCCCGAAACGGTCTTCCAAGCGGGCTTTGAATTCAGACAAATCAGCTTCCTTATCCAAGTCGTCAAGCTCTCGGTAAAGAGCGATGCGTTCAGGGATGTCATTCACATAGTGATCGGGAATCAATAAAGTGAAATCGGTTTCAATGGAAGCCTCTGAAACATAACGACGGTCTGCTTTGCGATCCTCTTCGAACAACTCCTTGAAAGATTCCTCTTTCAATTCGCGTACTGCTTCCGATAGGATTTTCTGGTACATATCGAAACCAAGCTCCGAGATAAAACCGCTCTGCTCACCTCCTAAAAGATCGCCGGCCCCTCGAATATCGAGGTCTCGCATGGCAATCTGAATTCCACTTCCCAAGTCGCTGAACTGCTCAATGGCTTGAAGGCGCTTGCGGCTTTCATCCGGCAGAACGCTCATAGGAGGAGCAAGGAGATAGCAAAATGCTTTTTTATTCGACCGGCCAACCCGTCCGCGCAACTGGTGAAGATCGCTGAGCCCAAATTGATGAGCGTCATTGATAATCATGGTGTTGGCGTTAGAAATGTCGATGCCTGACTCGATGATGGTGGTGGCGACCAATACATCAAAGGAGCCTTCAATGAAGCGGGCCATGACATCCTCTAACTGTTTGCCGTCCATCTGACCGTGTCCAATTCCTACGCGTGCTTCCGGAACGAGTCGTGTGATCATTCCCGCCACTTCCTGGATGTTTTTGACGCGGTTGTTGACGAAATAAACTTGTCCTCCGCGACTGACTTCATAGCTAATCGCATCACGAATGATCTCCTCTTGGAACGGTGCAATGGTGGTTTCTACCGGCTGTCGATTGGGAGGAGGGGTCGCAATGGTGCTCAAATCCCGCGCTCCCATCAGGCTGAATTGAAGCGTCCGCGGAATCGGCGTAGCCGTGAGGGTCAACGTATCGACGTTGGCCCGGAGCATTTTGAGCTTGTCCTTAACGGCGACACCGAACTTCTGTTCTTCGTCAATAATGAGTAACCCCAAGTCTTTGAATTTGACTCTTTTACCAACCAATGCGTGCGTCCCGATGAGGATGTCGACTTTGCCGGCTTCCAAGTTCTGGATGGTTTCCGTCAAGGCTTTGCCCGTCTTGAAACGGTTGATGTAATCGACCGTCACAGGAAAATCGCGCAATCTCCGTGCAAAGCTCCGGAAGTGTTGCATGGATAAGATTGTTGTGGGTACAAGTACCGCGACCTGCTTGCCGTCTGCTGCAGCTTTGAACGCGGCACGTATGGCGACCTCGGTTTTCCCAAACCCTACGTCACCGCACACAAGACGGTCCATTGGAATGGGCTTTTCCATGTCGCGTTTGACAGCTTCAATGGCGGCGTGTTGATCGGGGGTCTCTTCAAACATGAAACTCGCTTCCAGCTCATGAAGCATATAGTTGTCGGGAGAAAACGCAATGCCCTCCGCTTGTTTTCGTTGGGCGTAGAGCTTGAGCAGATCGAACGCCAACTCCTTGACACGGGTTTTCGTTTTGGCTTTGGTCGCGGCCCAAGCGCCCGTACCCAGTTTGCTGATTTTTGGCTTCGTTCCCTCCTTCGAAGTGTATTTCGAGATGCGGTGGAGCGAGTGAATGTTGACGTACAAGACGTCACCGCCTTTGTATGTCAGCCGAATGGCCTCCTGCTCTTTTCCGTTGACTTCAATCTTCTGTAACCCGCTGAATTCCCCTATGCCGTGGTCGATATGAACGACGAAATCGCCAGGCTGCAGGGCCATTAACTCTTTGAGAGTGAGCGCTTGCTTGTTCTTCTGGAATCCGTCCTTCAGACGAAATCGATGGTATCGCTCAAATAGCTCGTGGTCTGTGTAGACAAGGAGTTTCAGGTCTTTGTCGACAAATCCGGCGCTCAATTCGAGTGGAATCGGTTGGTGTGGTACCTCCTCCTGGCGGTCGGCGAAAATGTCGTGTAAACGCTCGATTTGTGTGGCTTGACCGGCAACAATGACGTTGTGGTACCCTTGCCGATGATTGCCCTGTAAATTCGAGGTAATCAGGTCGAAGTTCTTATTGAAACTGGGCTGTGGAATCATATCCCAAGCGATGACGACACGTTCAGGAAAGCTGGTTCCTCCGTCGAATTCTTGGACATGGAATGGTTCAATTAGCCGTTTGAAGTTCTGTGGACCGATGAATAAATCGGATGGCGGAGTGAAGGCCATTTGGTCGGAAACCCTTTCAAATGCAGACTCAGCACGCTCCATGGCCTTTTCCAAATGCTTCTCGCAGCGGTTGGCATCGGTCATCCAAATGCGCGTATTGCCGGGGATAAAATTGAAAATGGGCTCAACCGTTTCATGCAGATTGCGATCTCCCACATTGGGGACGATTACGGCACGGGTCATCTTGTTGATGCTGAGCTGGTTGATTGGATTGAACTTCCGAATGGATTCGACCTCATCGCCAAAGAACTCGATGCGGTAAGGATGGTCAAAGGAGAATGAAAACACATCCACAATGCCCCCGCGTATGGCGTAATGCCCCGGTTCATACACAAAATCAACTTTCTGAAAGCCGTATTCAATAAAGACCTCGTCCAAGAAGTCAAGGGTGTAGGACTCGCCTAAGGAGAGGGTGAAGGTTTGTTTGGAGAGCTCTCTTCGGCTGATGACCTGTTCTGCAATGGCCTCAGCAAAGGTGACAATGACCAAGCCACTCTGTGCCCGATTGATCTCATTGAGCACTTCAGCGCGCATGGCTGGGTTGGCGTTCTCCGTGACCTCTTCTTGATAGGGAACCCGCGCAGAACGCGGAAAGAAAAGCACGTGCTGCCGCTTGCCAAGCAATTGCTCCAAGTCGTTGAGAAGGTAGGCGGCGGACTCTTTATCGTCCAATATGAACAGGTGGCTAGCACGGGGCTCACTTGCAGCGGCTTGTTCCAGTTCCACATCGACACAAGCAGCGGCTAGCAGGGCTGTCGCGGAACCGACAATGCCTTTAAGTTCTGTTTTCGCTGACGCTTGCTCCCAGGTCCTCCGCAGCATTTGAGCGCGAGGGTCCGATCGATAAAACGCCAACAGGTCTTCAACACGCATCGCTGAAATTCGAGATTTTCGGACGCGAAGTTACGGGGATTCTCCGTTCAATTTCTTTTATTGATTTTCCATCCAACAAGAACGCAGGCCTTGGATGAGATGTACGCTTCCCACGTAAAATGGAGAGCGTTCATGCAGTGTTTCTGGGAGTTTTTCGAGGATTGACCCGAGGTCATCTTCTGCCGCACCACCTGCTTCCAACGCCAAAAATGCCAACGGAGCACACTCGTAACAGAGCCGTAATTTGCCGTGAGGATAGCTCTTAGTACTGGGGTAGAGATAGATACCGCCTTTGATGAGATTGCGGTGAAAGTCTGACACCAAACTTCCGATGTAGCGGCTTTTGAACCCCACTTCGGGTGTTTCACGGCAACCGGCGATAAAGCTCTTTGTCGCTTGATTCGCCTCGCTGAGCAGCGCATCATTGATTGAATAGATGCTTCCAGTTTCAGGGAATTGCATTTTGGCATGTGACAAGAAGAACTCTCCAACAGCGGGGTCTAGCGTGAATCCGTTGACTCCTGACCCCGTGGTATACACGAGCATAGTGGAGGAGCCGTAGAGAATGTATCCAGCGACGACTTGTTCAGTGCCTCGTTGGAGGAAGTCTTGGTCACTCAAAGACTCTCCCATCGGAGTTACACGCCTAAAAATGCTGAAGATTGTGCCAATACTGACGTTGACATCCGCATTCGAACTTCCGTCCAAAGGGTCAATCATCACAACGTATTTCCCGGATTTGCCTTGATCCCCGCAAAGGATGTAGTCCTCTTGTTCTTCTGATCCGATTCCGGCAACTGATTTGCCAGCTGTCAAGATTCTCATGAAGGTGCGGTCAGCGAAAACGTCTAGCTTTTGCTGGGCTTCATTGTGGGTATTTTCAGACCCGGCGTCTCCAAGAATTCCGGCGAGTCCCGCGCGATTTACTTGGTGATTGACAATTTTTGCGGCAACGCCGATGTCGGTAAGAAGTCGTGTGAGTTGACCGGAAACAAACGGGAATTCCGCTTGTGTGTCCATGATAAACTCCTGGAGGGTAATGGTTTTTCGCATTCGGCGGTTTTGTTCATTTCATAACCGGAGACGAAGTTAACGCACGTCAGATAGACTGTGGCCTACGCCTCGTGAGTCTCTTGTATAACGCGAGCGAGGTCTTGAAAATCCTCAGGGCTGAGTTGCTCTGCACGAAGCCCCAATGTTGCGGTGTCGATTCCTTCTAATGACAGTCCTGCAGAGCGCAACGCGTTGCGCAAAGTCTTGCGTCTTTGATTGAATGCGGCCTTTACAATGGTCTTCAAGTGGCCAAACCGAAACCCTTCAGGTTGAACTTCTTTTCGGATCAAACGGAGCACGCCGCTATGCACCTTGGGAGGAGGGATGAACACCTCTGGAGGCACGGTGAATAGATATTCAGCGTCATAGTAGGTCTGAATCAACACACTGAGAATCCCATAGACCTTGGAACCGTGAGAGGAGCAGACGCGCTCAGCCACCTCTTTTTGAAACATACCAACTAACTGGGGCACCTGGTGTATCGTGTCCAGTGTCTTGAAGAGAATTTGAGAACTGATGTTATACGGGAAGTTGCCGCACACAACCACTTGCTTCTCGTTGAATGAGCTCGAGAGTGCCATCTTTAAAAAATCGCCTTCTAGAATGCGGTCAGATGGCATCCAGTCTTGCTCTTTCAAATGCGCGACACTTTCATGATCTACATCGATCACCCAAAGGTCAATATCGCTTCGGTCCAGCAGGGGCCGTGTCAGGGCTCCTGTCCCAGGACCGATTTCAAGAACGGCTAATCCTTGAACAGAGACAAGGCTGTCTGCGATTCGCTGCGCTGTGTGCTGGTCGGCAAGAAAGTGTTGGCCAAGATGTTTCTTGGCTTTCACTGAGTGGGATTGCTTCATATAATACTTTCTACAGCAAAGGTCGCTCTACTCGACTGAATCATCAACCAAGTGTCCCTCTTCAATAATCTCCAAGGTTGTCCTGTATGCTGCGGCTGAAGTACCAAACCGTTCTTGGTGTTCTGCCTGAAGTCTCGGGGCGAACTCCGTATTATACTTTTCAAATGATTCGGTAGAATAAGCGACATATTGAACAGCAACGGCAGTTCCGCCTGCCTCTTCGCCCAGAATCTTACATATTCTATAGGATTCAAAGCAAAGGGATGAAAATATTTTGGGAATGTGTTCCTCCCGCATAAATAGTAGCCATTCCTCGTATTTCAAGGAATCTACACTGATCGTGACATTGTATAAAACACGATTTGACCGACGGTTAATAGAAATTTGTCGCAATGGTTTGGTGGTTTGTCGAGATTTTTCTTGTATATTCGAGTTCTGAAATCTTAACCAAGATAAAGTGATGCGTACACTTTTCCTCTCCCTGCTCTGTTTATTCGGAGCTTTAACGGTCCTGCAAGCGCAGGATCAATCCCACGGAATCGCCTATCAGGCGGTTGCCCGTGATGCTGATGGCGACCCTCTTTCGGTCGCTGCACTTGATGTCCGAATTACCCTCATGGGTAGTAGCGGCGCCTTGTGGCAGGAAACTCAATCTGTAACAACCTCTCAATTCGGGAATCTCGCCCTCACCATCGGTGATGGCGCGGCGACTCCTGGAATGACAGAATCCCTCGACATGGTCGATTGGTCTGTCGCTGGTTTATCCTTCTCTATTGAGGTGGACGCCGGTGCGGGGTATGCTTCTTTCGGAGAAGTTGATGTGCAGGCAGTTCCAATTGCCATGTATGCGCTCAATGGGCAGGAAGAAGAAATTGCAGCTTTGCAAAGCCAGTTGGACGGTTTAGACTCCGACGTTGATGGCTTTGTTGGAGACTTGCAGGATGCTGTTGCGGACAATACTGCCGCTAATGGTGATCTGGAAGCCGCTCTAGCTGCTAATGCCGCTGCTGACGCTGCTGAATCAACTGCTGGTGCTGACGCGCTTGCTGCGAATGCTGCCGCTGATGCTGCTGCGATTGCCGCCGCTTCTGACGCGCTTGCCGCAAATGCAGCCGCTGATGCTACTGAAAGTTCTGAAGGTGATGCTGCTGACGCGGCCTTGCAATCAGCAATTGAAGCGAGCGAAGCGTATCTGTTAGGTCTCATTGAGAGCAACGATGGTGAAATCTCCATCTTGCAATCATCGACTGCAGCCAACACGGCTGACCTAGGAGATTTGCTCGGTGTGATCCAAATCGACGAAACAGGAATTACTGTTGAAGATTTGACAATCACTGGTAGCCTCGACATTGAAGGTTCTTTCAGCGCAGGTACAGCTTTATTCAATAACCTCGCAGCGAACAACGCTGATTTCGAGGACATGCAAGCTGAATCTGCTCAAATTGAAGATTTGGTATTCGCTGAGGCTCTCGGTCTTGGTGACGTAGGCATCCTTGGGGATGTTGAAGTTTCCGGAACGGTAACTGCCGGTGGAAACGTCCTCACAACTGAAGCCTATGCTGATGCTGGAGACGCTGCACTTGCTCAAGCCATTGCGGACAACGCTACTGCTGATGCTGACCAGGCTTCTGCTGATGCACTTGCTCTAGCTGCGAACGCTACTGCTGACGCCAACCAGGCTTCTGCTGATGCACTTGCTCTAGCTGCGAACGCTACCGCTGACGCTGACCAAGCGACTCTTGACGCTGGTGCTCAGTCTGCTAACGCTACTGCTATTTCTGACGAGACAACTCGTGCGATGGCTGCTGAAGGTGTAAACGCTACTGCTATTTCTGACGAGACAACTCGTGCGATGGCAGCTGAAGGTGTAAACGCTACTGCTATTTCTGACGAGACAACTCGTGCGATGGCTGCTGAAGGTGTAAACGCTACTGCTATTTCTGACGAGACAACTCGTGCGATGGCAGCTGAAGGTGTAAACGCTTCTGACATTGCTGACGAGACAACTCGTGCGATGGCTGCTGAAGGCGTGAACGCTACTGCTATTGCTGACGAGACAACTCGTGCGATGGCTGCTGAAGGTGTAAACGCTACTGCTATTGCTGACGAGACAACTCGTGCGATGGCTGCTGAAGGCGTAAACGCTTCTGACATTAGCGACAACGAACTTCGTATCGGAATGACTGCTGCAGATCTCGGTTTTGAGACGAGCGAAGTAGGTTCCGTTGATAACGTACCAACTCACCCAGGATATGAAGGAACGGCGCATTTGGATGCTGTTTCTACTTTAGTGGGTGCTGACGTTGCATTGGACGCTGCTCTTGCTGCAAACGCTACTGCTGACGCCAACCAGGCTTCTGCTGATGCACTTGCTCTTGCTGCAAACGCTACTGCTGACGCCGACCAGGCTGCTGCTGATGCGCTTGCTCTTGCTGCAAACGCTACTGCTGACGCTGACCAAGCGACTCTTGACGCTGGTGCTCAGTCTGCAAACGCAACGGCTATCTCTGACGAGACAACTCGTGCGATGGCTGCTGAAGGTGTAAACGCTACTGCTATTTCTGACGAGACAACTCGTGCGATGGCAGCTGAAGGTGTAAACGCTTCTGACATTGCTGACGAGACAACTCGTG
>Ga0206128_1000424_pt1 | contig 48724 bp, 44 predicted proteins | sample Helgoland_Spring_7_FD_148601 | JGI IMG/M metagenome (GOLD analysis project Ga0206128, IMG submission 148601) | Pelagic subsurface seawater microbial communities from Kabeltonne, Helgoland, North Sea - Helgoland_Spring_Bloom_20160426_1 | ecosystem: Environmental > Aquatic > Marine > Epipelagic ... | reverse complement strand
ACGAGTTTAGCAAAGCCTCATTTGAAGAAGCTGTAGCAATAGACTGGAATAGATTTGATTTAGAAAATATGGATGTAAATTATTCACCAGATATGAAAACGGCTGTTTTAACATTTTATGCAACAGGTAGTTATGTGTTTAAAGAAAGCAACAAAGAAGTTGCTTACAGCACCAGAGGTTCTTCAGTTTGGGTGAACACAGATCAAGGATGGAAAATTATGCACAGTTCTTGGGCTCCAAATCAAGACGGAATTGGAATTCCTAAATAATTAATAGAAAATCTTATTAGGATTTTTTAAAAATAGATAAATGCGGTTATACTTTTTTAAGTGTAACCGTTTTTTAGTTATCTAAAATGTAATTTTAAATGATTTGTTAATTCTGTGTAGTCACTAAACAATCTACATTGTTATGTTTCCACAAAATTGATGCAGGCCATTCTGAGCTTACACGCCCAGATAATAATTGCTTTTTTGCCTCTTCTTTTCCTGTTCCTGAAACCAATAATAAAATACGTTTAGACGATAGGATGTCTTTAATACCTAACGTGATTCCTTGAGTGGGTTTACTCATAGAATATTCAATCATTGAATGTTGTTGTGATTGGTGAGTTAAATCTGCAATATGACAATGGGGCTCTAATTTTGCTGCAGGTTCATTAAACCCTAGATGACCGTTTTTCCCTAAGCCTAATATACACAAGTCTACAGGTCCTTGTTTTTTTAATACTGCTTGCATACGCAAACATTCATCGGTTAGGTTTTCTGCTGATGTATTAAAAGAAAAATATCGGTCTTTAGAGATTTTTAACGGGTTTACAAGATGTTCTTGTAAAAAAGAATCACAAGAACCAACGGGAGAGGATAGTCCTACCCATTCATCAAGGGTTAAAATACGTATCTGTTGAAATAATATTGTTTTTCTTTTAAATTCTTCTGCTAATTGTTGGTACAAGGGCAGGGGAGAGTTTCCAGTTGCTGCACAAAGCAATAGTTTTGGGTTTTTCAATAGTTCGTTCTTGACTATTGTTGAAGCCTTTAAAGCCAGTTCATGAGTGTCTTTTAAATTAAGGATTCTCATGCGCTTCTTGTGTTTTTGTTGCTGTTACAAATTTTAGGGTAAACCATCCACTAACAATTCCAATAAATAATAATATGAATGCCATTTTATAGGCGCCTAAAACTGAATGACCAACACTAAATAAAATACTGTTTAAAAAGATAACTCCAAAGAGAAATCCTAGCCAAGAGTTTTTAGACGAACTTTTGTCTACCAATTCTGGAACTTGTCTGGCAATTGGACCCCACCATCCTTTTGGTCTTACTTTTTTATAAAACTCAAGTAACTTTTCGTTATCAACGGGTTTTGTCATCAACGTAACAATAATGCTTATGGTAGTGCAAAGTAATAAAAGTACTGTAGCTCTAATAAGGGCCACATCTTCATGATACCATTCATTTACAGTTTCCAGGACAGAATTACCTATCCATCCTAAATCATGTAGCCATTGTGCCCATAAAAATCCGTTAGCAAGAATTAAAGCAGAAAGCATACTAGTTATTTCTGACCACGCATTTATACGCCACCAAAACCAGCGTAACATTAAAATAATTGCAATACCGGATAAGATTTCTATAATATAAATCCATGCTCCAGAAATACTATCCATTTGCCATAAAGCTACAGCAGATAAAAAAAGTAAAAGCACAATACTTAAGCGAGATATAAATAAATAATGACGGTCATTTGCTGTAGGGTTTATAAAACGCTTATAAATATCATTAACCATGTAGGAACCTCCCCAGCAAAGATGTGTATCTACAGTACTCATGAACGCTGCCATAAATGCTGCAACCAATAATCCTCTCAAGCCAACAGGGAGTACCTCATTAATCATCATAGGGTAAGCTAGTTCAGGATCTGCCAACAAAGCTTCTGAAGCTCCTGAGATAGGGAGTACAATAATAGATCCCAATCCCACAACAATCCAGGGCCATGTTAAAATAACGATTCCAGCAACAGCAAACCATAATGATGCTTTTATGGCATGTTTTTCATTTTTAGCAGAAAATAAACGTTGCACTATATAGCCATCTCCTTGTGCTTGTCCTAGCCACAAAATTCCTATCAAACAAACAAAGGAAATCATTTCTGTGATACTGATGTGAGATATGTTTGGAAACATATCAATGATCCCTTTTGGAGCATCTAAACTTGTAGCTAACTTTTCACCTAAAGCCGTTGGTCCGCCTACCTCTATTAAAACTAAAATAGCTAAAATAATTGTACTAATTGTACCTACAGAAAAATGTAACATATCTAAAATAACAACCCCTCTTATCCCTGAACTTAGGGTATGAATTAAGGCAAATATGAGTGTTACTCCCAAAGCAAATTCGGCACTCCACCCTAACATAATTTCTGAAAATTTGAGCATGGCTAGCATTATCCATCCTAAGGAAATACAGTTTTTAAAGATTCCAGAAAAAGCCGCTGTAAAACCCCTTAATATGGATGCAGACTTTCCGCTGTATCGAAGTTCAATCATTTCGGCATCAGTTAATATTTCTGCTCTACGCCAGTATTTCGCATAAAAGAACACCATCATCATGATACCAGTGCCTAAATACCACCAGAGCCAATTACCGTAGATGCCTTTTGTACGAACAAGTGCTGTTACAGCAAGTGGAGCATCAGTTGCAAACCATGTTGCAGCTATAGAAGTGCCTAAAAGCCACCACGGTAAATTACGTCCTGCCACAAAAAAATCAGTAATATTTTTTGAATTATGTTTTACTACAAAAACCCCTATGCCAATGCTCAAAAAAAGATAGCCAATTATAATAGCCCAGTCCAAACTTTCTAATTCCATCTACCTAATTTTATATTGAAGCTTTTCATCTTAACTATTTAAGTATTGGTAAAACATCTTTTTGCAGGATTAACATTTCATTGCACATATCAACAGCGTTGCGATAAGAGTTTACAGTAGGCTCTATTAAAATAGCTTGAAGAAGTTTATCCTTAGATTGTTCCTTGTATGCCTCAACGAGAAGTAAATGAATGCTTGCATGTAATCTGATGGTGGCAGCAATACCCTCTGGTATAGGTTTCATTTGTACTGGTTTAATGCCGGAAGCGTCACTGTAAGCAGGTACCTCTACCACAAGGTTGTCTGGTAAATTAGGAATAGCACCTTTGTTGGGTACATTTACCGCTTCAAGCCATTGTTTCTTGTCATTTACAATAGATTCCATGATAAGCGTAGCAATTTCTCCTGAGTTTTTAAAGGTGCCATCTTCATTTTCTAACTGTACGTCTTCTGTAGACCCAACAGGCAATAATTTTTTACTCCAATCCTTATTCCATTCTCGTTCATAATTAACCTTATCCAGTGTGTAAACTCCTTCGGGTATTTGTTTATTTTCCCATGGATGTCCATCATATGGATCATAAAAGAATTGTAATTGTGGTATGACAAACTCTTCTGCCCACCTGAGATATTCACCATAATGGTTTGAAGCAGGTGAGGGCCATAGTCCAAACCTTCGAAATAAAATTCGCCCAAGTGCAAGTTCATGCCACTTGGCAAGCCAGTCTCCTTTTTGTTCAATTACCCTGAGTTTAGGATATAAATCTTCTCCAGTAGATTTCTGAATAATTTCTTGAAACCAAGTAAAATGATTCATTCCACAAGCTTTTGTTTGTAAGTCAGATAAGGGTATCTCGAGAAGTTCAGATAATTGTTCTCTTCCCATAAATACTCCGTGACAAAGACCAATAGCTTTTATAGTAGTTAAACGTGTCACGGCTTCACAAATTTTATGTTCTGGATTAGAAAAGTTAAGCAATAAGGCATCTGGACACAATTCTTCCATTTTTTTAGCTAATTCCATTATCACTTTTATGTTTCGTAAAGCATGAAAAAGTGACCCAACACCACCATTCTCACCATAAACCTGTTTAAAACCATACTTTCTTGGTATGTGAAAATCTTGAGACCAAAACACATTGCGATCTTTTTCTAAAGCACAAATGACAAAATCAGCATTTTTTATTGCTTCATCCCTATTTGTAGTTGCTATAATTTTTGCATTTCTTCCTAATTTCTCATTAACATATTCTCCGTGCGATAAAACATGGTCAAGGTGCATCCTTTCAATATCCATGAGGTGAATTTCTAATCCATTTTTGGAAAGGATGTTACTCATTAAAATATCTTGGACAATTATTGGTCCAAATTGAAGACTTCCTGCCCCTATGTATGCTATTTTAGTCATAATAATTTTTATTTTTTCTATCCTATTTTATAATTTTTTTTAAAATAAAAGAGTTGCAAAAACATCCATCGAAATGAGTTAGATAAATTCATTTAACGTGTTTTTCAAATATAATTAATCCTTTTTTAAACCTCTATTCAATTTTTTTTATAATTATTAGTGACAATAAAATCAGATAATCTGAGCAAATATATTTACGAATTAAAAATTAATTATATTTGATTAAAAGAGATGATGAATAATACTGTTAGAAAATATTTTATTAAGTATACTTTAGAATTTATTGTCATTGTTTTAGGGATTTCTTTTTCTTTTTTGGTTCAAAACATAAGAGAGGAAACAGAATTAGACTCAAATAGACAATTAATTTTTAAAAGTCTTCTTAGTGAACTAGAATCAAATGAAAGTTATATAACATCAAGAAAAAAGGCTTTTGTAAGAGAAATGGACTATGTAAGTAAGTTTTTAAAGGATTCATTAACTAAAAATAAAATAAAAAAATATCCAGAAAATTTATCTCCATTAAACCCATTCTTGTCAGCAGGCACTTTTAATCCATCTACCTCAATTTATAATTCTCTCATAAATGATGGAAGTTTTAATCTAATAAAATCCTCAACTCTTAAATCACTTATAGATGAAGTTTATAATATTAATTATAAAGCAATACAACATATAGCTCAATTAGAATTAGAAGTTGCGAATGAAGCTGATCGATTTTTTGCAATAAATTATTCAAAAACGTACTCTAAAAACTTCTGGTTTAACATGAGTGATGAAAAATTAACTAACAGTGTTTTTGAGATCATGGAAAATAATTACCGGTTTAGGGCATTAATGGTTCAAAAAATAAGTTATATGGAAGTTAAAATTATTTCTATGAGCAAGTACATAGAAAAAAGAAATTTATTGATTAAATTACTTAAAAACCATATTACAGATGAAAACTAAATCAATTAATTATATCAGTTACCCCCTCATTATAATAAGTATAACGCTTTGTATTTCTGGTGTAAGATGGTTAGTTAGTTCAGAGCCATGGATGTTAGATCAGGTTGCCAATGAAGAAAGATTACAAATGACTTTTGAGAATCTTTTTATAATAGATGGAAACTCTACATTAAGTGCATACCTAATGCAGATTTATCGATTTTTAGGATTGTATGTATTAGGAATAGGGTTTTTATTACTCTCTTTTACACCTAAAAAATTCATGGAAATTCACATGGTTAGAGAACGTGTTTTAATTGTACTGTCTATTTTACTAGTATCAAATTTAATTATAGGTTATGTTTGGATTCCTTCATCACATTTTATTTATGTAATGTGGGGAGCAATTATGTTGTGTGTCTTTAGTATATATCATCATATTAAATCTTAAATTAATTAACTTATTATAATCAGAAATTATGACTTCTAGGAATTGTTAGTGTATTTTTATTATTCCTTCTCTAAATATTGAGTATTGTACCTAATTTAGCTTTTGAAGATTAACTTTAGTTTATTAATGGTTGCAAGGAAATAAACACTATTCCTTCTTTTATTCTTGGATGAATTTTTCCTCTACCATTAAGGGTTAAATTTTCTAGAGATTTTTAATTCTAATGTGCAATCAATTTTTTATATTAGATAAATTAAAAACATATCATTATGAATCTTAAACAAATTGTAGTATTATTTTTATTTTCTTCTGTATTTATTAGCTGTGAAAAAAAACCTGAAGAAAAAAAAGCCGATATAAATTATATATATGAGGCTACTTATTTAGATACATTTAAAATGGGTGATTCCGATTTAGTATTAAAAGTACAGCAAATGCATGAGAGCATTATTAAAAAGGATTATGAATCAGCAGGAAGTTTCCTTGCAGACAATGTGGAATTTCGTTTAGAAGATGGTTCTTCAATTGAAGGAAAAGAAAATTGTATGAAGTTTATGGTAGAAGCGTATTCTGCTGTAGAGATAGAAGATTATAATGTTGCTGTGAATTTAGCTGTCACTGGAGATAATGGTGATGAATGGGTTTTGCTTTGGGATAATGGCTCTGTGGTAACTGAAGACGGTGCCTCTAGTTCCTTTAACTGGATGGAGTCTTTTCAGTTTGAGAATGGTAAAATTGTGATGATGAATCAGTTTTCGAAACCTAGGAATTAAAAAAGCATTATCATAAAAAAAATAAAAAACTCTCTTAATTAGAGGGTTTTTTTATTTTTTATCAAAAATTAACTTTGTTTTAATTTTAAGTTTTCTTCACATGGTTTACCTTTATTGAAAGCAATATTTTAATTAATCAATTAATTGGTATTATTTTGAGTAAACGAGTTTGTATAATAGGTGCCGGTCCATCTGGATTACCAGCAATAAAAAACATTAGTCATGCTGGAATTAAAGTTGTAGCTTATGATTACAATCATGATGTAGGTGGAAATTGGATTTATAATGAAAATGAAAGTCATTCAAGTGTTTTTGAAACTACTCATATAATAAGTTCAAAAACTTTATCTCAATATGAGGACTTTCCTTTTAAACCCGAGGTGTCTGATTATCCATCTCACGAAGAACTCAAAAATTATTTTCAATCCTATGCAAGACATTTTAACTTGTATGATTTTATACAATTTAATACACTTGTAAAAAGCTGCGTTAGACTCCCCTCAAATGATTGGGAAGTTACCACCATAAAAAATGAAAAAGAACATGTAGAAATTTTTACAGACTTAGTTGTTTGTAATGGTCATCATTGGGAGCCAAAGTATCCCAGTTATCCAGGTAATTTTACGGGTGAATTTTTACACTCACATCAATACAAGAAAGCAGCACCTTTTGCAAATAAAAAAGTATTGGTAATTGGTGGTGGAAATTCTGCATGTGATGTAGCTGTAGAAACTAGTCGAGTAACTGCTAAAACTTATCTTAGTTGGAGAAGAGGATACAGAATTATACCAAAGTTTTTAATGGGGAAGCCTACCGATGTTTTTGCAACAAAAATGACTTTTCTACCGATTTACCTTCGTAATTTATTGGCAGGTTTTATAGCTCATATTAATAATGGTTCTAATAAAATATACGGCTTACCGGAGCCAGATCATAAATTTGGAGCTACTCACCCAACAATTAATAGTGAATTGTTATATAAAATTAGACATGGTAAAATAAAACCCAAGCCAGAAATTGACAGGTTTGAAGGCAAAACAATTTATTTTAAAGACAGTAGTTATGAAGAATTTGATTCTGTAATAGCCTGTACAGGTTTTGAGTTGGCGCATCCTTTTTTTGATAAAAATTTTTTAAACTATACTGAGGGCCCCGTACCTCTTTATCTTAAGATGTTTCATGCAGAATATGATAACTTATTCTTCATAGGGATGTTTCAGCCCTTAGGATGTATTTGGCCGGGCGCAGAACAACAAAGTATACTAGCTACATTAGCTTTAAAAGGGTTGTGGGAAAGACCTTCTAACATGAAAGCTTTGTGTGAGAGAGAGGTTACAAATCCTCACATGAAACAAATTAATACCAGCAGACATAGAATAACGGTAGATTTCCACAAATTTTTAAAAGATTTACAAAAACAGATTAAAAAGGTTAAAAAGATATAGGTTATTATTACAGAAGATTTCCATACACAGCTCTGTTGAGTCGTATAATTTTATATCTTTTATCGAAATTAGATTTTGATACTATTAAAAAATCTTCTTTTATTCCTGTAAGAACACTTAATTGTAGATTAATTTGATCTATGTATTGATTTTTAATTCGTTCATTTTGAATCTTACTTAAATGATCTTTTTTAACGAGGTTATATACTTTTGAAAGCTCAATATCTTGTGGTTCTACCATTTTAATAATAGAGATTGATAAGCTGTCTAATTCTATAAATTTGTTTTTAAATCTAATACCGTTATCTAACAGTTTTATAGTTTTGGTATTTGCATATCTCTTTGCTACGTATAAGATTACAACTAATAGTATAATAAATACAGAAGCTAATATAATTTTTTCGGTAATATTTTGTGTGTCATAAAATTTGGTAATTACTTCTGTTTCTTTAGTAAGTTTACTTAGTGCAATTTTATCTATTTTTCCTTTACCATTTATAAAGTAAACATAATCCTTATAGTAAATAGGGTTAACACCAAATACAAACTGATATAAAATAGGAGCTATTTTGTATTTTGTAATTGTATTATTTACAACATCAATTTTAAACAGTTTATTTTGTTTGTTTAATAAAAATAAATCTGAATCTACTTTGAAACTTGAATGAATTGGAAATATTAAATTTCTTAAAATATCGCCTAATTTTTTCCATTTTTTAGTATTGAAATTAAATTCCCAAATTTCATTATTTTTTTTGGTTAAAGTTCTTGCTCCTTTTTCGTCTAGAGAGTTACCGCCAAAAAAATAATAAGAATCGTTTAGAGTAAAACCTATTTGTGCATTTATAACAGGAGGTATTTCAGAATCTTCAGAAATAGAGTAGCTTTGCCACTCTTTTGTAAGATCTTCAAAGTATATTAAAAAATTAGATAAAGTCCAGTATCCATATCCACCGTGCCTAAAAATAGTATCCTTTCTTACAAATAGATTACTATCAATAAAAAAATTTACAATATCAGAATTATCAGTTTTATATAAACTATCATTAGAATTTAATTCAAATATATCCCCCCCTCTTTGATTTAAAAACAACATCCTATTATTTTTTAGAATCATTTTAGGAGGTACAGCATTATAGTTTTTTATTCTAACGGAGCTTGTAGTTTTTAAATTAGAAAGTGAAATTCGATGAATAGAGGTATAGGTTTGATAAATGAGTTGTTTATTGATAGAATCTAATAATAAATTTACTGAAGATTGATTGTTAATATCAATTTGTGAAAACGAAATAAGCGGAACAAAAAGTAGTACTCTTAAAAATAATTTCATTGAAATGATACTAATTAATTAATTTTATTTATATGATTTACAGCACTTTATATTTATATTTACATATTTTAAAGAGAGGGGAGATAATAATATCATTACAATGATATTATTATGTAATGAAATTTTGTTGTTAATTTGTTTTGCTAAAGTATAAAATTATATCTATAAATTATATTTTGCATGAAAAAGAAAGTGTGAAGATTAAACTTAGGGGAACTATATGTTCCCTTTTTTTATTTTATATGTTCTCATTTTATTTTTTAATATTCATTATAAAGTACTATATTTAATAAGTTTACTTTAATTTTAATATAATATTTAAAAAAATTTAAATTAACATTCTTTTTATTAGATGTAAATTTATTATTTAAATTAACTTTTCTAAGGTTTACTTAAATAGTATCTTATTTATTCCAAATAAATGCTTTTAAAGAATGTTTTAGTGTTGTACTTTAAATCAAAAAAAATTATTTTATGAATAAAATTATATTTTTTTTTATTTTTTTATTTTTTTCCTACAATATAAACTCTCAAACAGAACAACTTATTAGTGTAGATTCCTTACAGATAATTTTTAATCAAAATTATAAATTAAAAAAAAATATATCTCCGAAAGAATTTACTATTACTGCTCATAAATTTTTAAAATTATTAAAGAGTCAAAGATTAATTTATAAATCTTTAACTGATAAAAAACTATTACGAAATAATAAATATGATATAGATGCATTGAATTTTTTTCAGGCTAAAACATACATGGATTTGATGGTGTATGGTGATATAAAAAATAATGTAGATTCTATTCAATTATATAAGACAAAAATTTCTTCTATTACCAATGATTCTCTTCTTATAGGACAATCTTATGGGAAGTCTGCATATACATATTTAAAAAATAATATGTTCTCTAAGGCTATTATTGACTTTCAAATGGCCTCTACATATTTTAATAATTCTAAAAAATTAGGAAGCCAAAATAGTCAAATTACTAATTTTATTAATCTTATTAATACCCACATATATATAGGTACTATAGAACAAGCTTCAATATCACTTAATCAGCTAGAAAAGTCTATTATTAATTTACCCAATCATCCTAGGTTTGAAAATTTAATGGAATTAGTCAAGATTCTAAAAGTAAAAATTTTAGTAGCTAAAGAGGATTATGATGCTTCTTTATCAATTATGCAAACAGTTAAGGAAAAAAATCTAGACAGAGATCAATTAAAAGTAATGTATTATGATGTTTATCATAGAATTTATAATGGGTTAAATAATTACACTTTAGGAGAATTCTACTTAGATAAAAAATACAGTCCTACTAATAAACAAAATTCTGGTCTATTTAAAGATTTGAATTACACTATAGAAAAATTACGATATGCCATCTTCAAGGATAATAAGACGCAAGCCGATTATTATTTTAATAAATTAAATAATGTACAAACTTTTAAAATTTCATCTTTTTCTGAATTTTCTAAAGAAAAGGTTATGAGTAATTACTATGCTTTTAAGAATTCTTATAGGAAAGCATATAGCTATTTAAAGAAATCGGATAGTATACAAAATGCTGCAAGTATAAAAATGGAGAGAATCAAATTTAATGTAGAGCGATACTACCTTCAATTGGATGAGGAGTTAAATAAGATGAAACAACTTAACCTGGATAAAGATAAATTACTTGTAGAAAAAAGAAATCAATATTTTATGATTGGTTTTTTCATTGTTTTTGTTTTTGCTGCTATTTTTCTAATAATCAATCAAAAACGTAAAAAGAAGCAGTTTCAACTTGAGGTTTCTTTAGAATCTCAAAAAACTATTTTAGAATCTAAAGAGAAATTTTTAGAAAACATGTCTCATGAAATTAGAACACCTATCACTTCTATAATAGGTTATTTAAATTTACTTTCTGAAGAGAATTTAGTGAACGAAAAAAGAACTAAATACACGAACACAGCAATCAAGAATAGTAATAAAATGATTTCGTCTATTAATAATTTTTTAACTCTATTAAAATCAGATAAGTTATCACTTTTACAAAATGAAAAAACATCATTCAAATTAAATGATTTTATTTTAGATAGAATAACTTATTATATTCCAGATTTTGAAATCAAAAAGATAAAATTATACTGTAAAACTAATTTTAATAATAAATTAGCTATTACTTACGATACTGAGAGCCTAAAAGCTATTATCAACAATTTGATTTCAAATGCTATTAAATATTCAAATTCTAATACATCTGTTTATTTTACATTTAATATTACAGAATCTAATCTAATTATTTCAGTTAAAGATGAAGGCCTTGGTATAAGTGAAAAAGACAAGGAAATGATATTCGAACGTTTCTATCAAACAAGCAATAATAAAACAATTGGTGGGTTTGGGATTGGATTATCTTTAATTTCTGAGTTGGTAAAAAGATTAGAGGGCACTATCGATTTAGAGTCAGAATTAAACAAGGGAAGTATATTTAAAGTATCGCTCCCCTATAAATTATCTAATTTTAACACAAATACATCTTTAGTTAAAAATGAGTTCAAATTATTGACTGATTATCTGCCTCAAGACGAAGTATTCAATTCTAAGGAAAACTATCCTAAAGTTCTTATTGTAGACGATAATACACAAATGACTAGCTATTTAAAAGAGATTTTTTCTGGGTTTTTAGATTGTACATTTGCTTTCAATGGAAAAGAAGCCATAACTAAAGTTAAGGATACTGCTTTTGATCTCATTATATCTGATGTAAGAATGCCAGAAATGGATGGTTTTCAATTCAAAAAAGCACTTAATGAAACCTCTGATTATAGAGAGATTCCCTTTATATTAATTAGTTCAGTGTCAGACAAAACATCCAAAAAATTACAAACTGAACTAGGGATCAATGAATATTTAGAAAAACCGTTTACTAAGAATGAAATAATTTCTAGAGTTCAGCTTTCTCTAGAAAGAACCCTTAATAGAAAAAAAATAGTAGGAGAAAAAAATACAACAGTTTTTGATAGTAGTTCAAATAAGTTGATAGAGGAAATTAAAGAATGTATTATCACAAACATAACAAATCCAGCATTGAATGTAAATATGTTAGCTGAAACCTGTGGTTACAATCAGAAAAGATTGAATGAAATTTTAAAATTTAAATTAGGTTTAAGTCTTGTAAATGTGATTTTAGAAGTTAAATTATTAAAGGCTTATGAGCTAATAGTAAAAAACAAGTTTCCGACAATTAAGGAGGTGATGTTTTCAGTAGGTATAAATAGTAGGCCCTACTTTTACAAGAAGTTTAATGAAAGGTTTGGAATTAGAATAGGGGAATTAAAAAATAAATACTCGCAACTTAGATAGAGTTGTTTTTATGATTTAATTTAAATTTTTAAAAAGAAAAAAACCAAAACAATATAAAAGAATGTTTTGGTTTTATTTTAAGGTGTAGAAATTGAATTAATTATTTTTAGTTTTTAATTAATATTAAATTTCCTAAATCAAAATTACTATTTTGAATTAGCTTAGATAGTATTTAAATAGTCAAAAAATATTATTTTTTTGGTAATAAATTAACACAAACATGGAGTTAAAATTATTTACTTTAGAAAAAATTTTTATGATTGATTTTTAGTCATTTTAAAAATTTATAAGAATTAATAAATATTGCAGAATTTTAAATGTTAAATGATATTGTAGTATTTGATATAAAACAATATATTTACGACCCTAAGTTTTTACAACTTTTATGAAAATAGTAAAAAGTTTAATTTTATTGATAGTTTTTTTCCTTTCCTTTGAGGGGGAATCTCAGGAAACACTTCCAATTTATTCAGATTACTTATCTGACAATGTTTATTTAGTTCATCCCTCTGCAGCCGGTATTGGTAATACAGGTAAATTACGCTTTACAGCAAGGCAGCAATGGGCTGGTGTAAAAGATGCGCCAACGTTACAAACAATAAGTTATCACAACAGGTTTAGAGAAAAAGCTGCCTTAGGGTTTATTCTTTTTAATGATAGTAATGGTTTTCATTCTCAAAAGGGAATACAGGGTACGTTTGCTTATCATTTAGATTTAAACAGAGCATCTGTTTTTAATCAATTATCATTTGGTCTTTCGTTAACAGCAGTTCAGAATCAAGTAGATCAAACACAATTTTTTGGAGATCCTACAATAGCTCAAATAATTAGAAGTGATGGCTATTTTAATGCAGATTTTAGTGTAGCCTACCACAGAAAAGGGTTTTCATCATATCTTACAGTTAAAAATCTATTATTGTCCGCGAAGAATAACCTTAATAATAACTTAGAACCTTTAGATTTGAGAAATTATATTCTGTCTTTAGGATATTATTTTGGTGATAAACAATCTTTTCAATTTGAACCTTCTCTTATGATTCAACTTAGAGAATCTACCGGGGAAAGAATTGTAGATTTTAATTTAAAGGCGTATAAAGATTTTAATAAGGCTCAGTTATGGGGGGCACTATCTTACAGAAAAGGATTTGATGCTAAACCAATTGAAGATTTGGTTTATATTACTCCTATTATTGGCGTGAACTATAACAAATGGATGTTTTCTTACACATATACTAGACAGATGAATGATATAGTCCTCACTGATTTGGGTTTTCACCAGGTTTCTATTGGAGTTAATCTATTTACTAGAAAACCTAGAGCAGCTGCATGTCCTAACATTAACGCTTCTTTCTAAAATTCCTTACTCAGAATTTCTAAATGATCATTATTTAATAGTCTAGTTAGAACATTACTGTCTTTATTACTGTAAAATTTATGAGTAGTTTTACAGTCTTCTTTAGTTTGCGCAATATTTAATTTATGTAATACATTTTTAGTCTGTCTAGCAACAGCAAAACCAGAATCAATAATTTTAATATCATTTGTTACTATTCTGCTAATGGAAGGTATTAGATACGGATAATGTGTGCAACCTAAAACTAGTGCATCTATATTTTTTTCCATCATAGGATTCAAATATTTTTTGAGTAAAAACTCAATTTCTTTAGATTCTAACTCACCTTTTTCAATTAGATTAACCAGGCCATCTCCTACTTGTTCTATAATCTTTATACCACTCTTTAAACTAGCTGATGTTTTTTCGAATAAATCACTTTGTATGGTTCCTCTTGTCGCTAAAACACCAATATTATTTGTTTTGGTTACTAAACTAGCTAATTTTATGGCAGGTTCTATCCCTATAAAAGGAATGGTATATTTATCTCTAAGGATTTTAATCGCATTAGTGGTAGCTGTGTTACACGCTACAACAATTATTTTTGCATTTTGGTTTAAAAGTATTTCTGTATTTTTTATACAATATTCAATAATTTTATCTTTTGATTTATCACCGTATGGTGCATTTTTACTATCTGCCAGATAGATAGTATTTTCATTTGGTAAAAGCTCATGAACTTCTTTCCAGATAGATGTACCACCTATACCAGAGTCAAAAAAACCAATTGGATAGTCTTCTGTAGAATTCATAGTTGTTGAAAATAAAAAAATCCTACTAAATGTAGTAGGATTTTTTCTGTTTTTATGTAATTTTTTTAATTTTTAGCAGGAGCAGTTGGTTGTTTTACGTCTTCCAATAATCCTAACTTTTCTTTTACAGCGTCATATAAATCTTCACCATCAGATACTAATAGGCCTCTTCCTGCAGAGGCATCTAATACATATAGAATTTGCTTTTCTTTTGCTACCTCATTAATAGCTTTCCTAGCTTTATCTACAATCGGAACTAATTTATTATTCTGTTTTTCTTGAATATCTTGGTAAGCAGCTTGTTCAGCTTGTTGTATTCTTGAATTATCAGCTTGTACTTCTTCAACTCTTTGTTTATTTGTGTCTTCTGTTAGCTGTGCTTGTTCAGCAGTGTATTTTTTAACTTTATCTTGTAGTTTTTTCTTCATACCATCGATATCATCTTTGTAAGTCTTGGTAATCTTAGCTAGTTCTGCTTGTAAAGCTCTCGTTTCTGGCATGTTTGCAATTACTCTTTCGTATATCACATGCCCAACTTTTTGAGCATTTACAACACCACTCATCCCTAAAGTTAAAAATGCAACTAATAGTAGACTTTTCAATTTTCTCATTTTGTTAATTTTAATTATTATTTTGATCGTTATTTCCTTTTTCTTTTTTCTTTTTTATAGCATCTTTCTTTTCTTTTAATACTCTTCTTTTTTCTTCAATATCTGCAATTCTTTTCTTTCTTGCTTCTTCAATTTTTTTCTTTTTCGCTAAACGTTCCTCTTCTTTCTTTTTAACTGCAGCTTCTCTATCTTTAATAACTTTCTGCTGTCTGTCTGTTAACTTTTTTGGAGCTCTTTTTTTAGCTTTCTTCTCCTTATTTACCTTAATTTTACGTTCTCTTACGATTTCGTTTAAAACAAGGTCGCTAATATCGTATTTTTTATTGGAATATAGCATGACTAAATCACTAGATTTATCAAAAACAAAATCATATTTTCTTTTTAACACAATATCTTCTAGTGAATTATAAACTTGATCTTGGATTGGTTTAACAAGTTGTTTTCTTAATAAGAACATATCTCCATTGGGCCCAAAATATAAATTTTCTAATCTTCTTAGCTCTTCCTGCTTCAGCGTGATTTCATCTTCTTTTTCCAATATGAGATCATTTGTTAAAATTTCTCTTTCATTGGCTAAGTCTGTTTTTGATTTTTCTATAAATCTGCTCAACTTGTCTAAAGTACTTCTCCATTTAGTTACTTTAGAGTCTAATGTGTTTTGTGCTTCAAGGTACTCCGGAACATTTTCTAAAATATACTCCATGTCTATGTAGGCTATTCTTTGAGCTTTTTGTGCTGTTATAAGCGAACCACTCAAAAGAAATAGATACAGAAAGACATTCAATATAATTTTTCTATGTTTTAAAAGTATCATACTCTATTTAAAATTAAATTATATTCTTTAAAATTGCTGTCCAATTATAAAGTGAGTTTGCCATCCAGATTTTATATTAGACCCAGGAAGAGGATCAAATCCGTGAGCAAAATCAATTCCTAAAAGACCAAATGCTGGCATAAAAATACGTATACCTAAACCAGCAGATCGTTTTAAATTGAACGGATTAAAGGTAGTAAAATTGTCGTAAGAATTACCTGCCTCTAAAAATCCAATTGTATAGATAGAAGCTGAAGGCTTGTCCGTAATAGAATATCTTAGTTCTAACTGGAACTTATTGTAAATAGTTCCCCCTTCAATTGAAGACAATCTATTGTTTTCATATCCTCTTAAACCAATGCTTTCTCTTCCGTCTAATTGAAATTGAGCTATACCATCTCCACCTACAAAGAAACGTTCAAAAGGGGTGCTTCCTAATTCATTGTTATAGAACCCTAGATATCCCATTTCGGCGTTAGCCATCAACACTAACTTGTCTGTGAAACCATTAAACCACTTGCCTTTAAATAATAATTTATAGTACTCTAGCCATTTAAATCTTTCAGCAGGTTCTAAACTTTGATAGTCTGTGTTATTAAAAAGCGAATAAGGAATAGTTGCTTTTGCACTAATACTAAAGTTTGAACCATAGGTAGGAAATATTAAACTAGGCCCAGCAGAATTTCTACTAAGAGTAATATTGTAGGCAAGATTGTTTAGGTCTCCATCACTTAGAATATCTGTTCCAACTCTAAACTGATAGTCATCTAGATTAAAACTCTGATAGCTAAATGTTTGTGATAAAGTGAAAAAGTCACTAGGCCATGTTAATCTTTTTGCAATTCCAATCGAAGCACCTCTAATACCTAAGCTTCTATTCTTGTCTACATCAAAAGTTTGACGGTTTAATTGAAATTGTTTAGAGGAGTATATAGAAAAAGACAGGGATTGTGGTTTTTTACCTCCAAACCATGGCTCAGTAAAAGAAAAACTATAGGTATTAAAAGTTCTACTTGTTTGCAACCTTAATGACAATGACTGGCCATCTCCCATTGGAAGTGGTTTGTATGCTTCTTTTTTAAATAAATTTCTAACAGAAAAATTATTAAAGGATAATCCTAATGTTCCAATAAATGATCCACCACCATAACCTCCTTGAAGTTCTATCTGACTACCTCCTTTTTCTATCACTGAAAATTCTATATCTGCAGTTTTATCTTGATAATTTGGTTTTACATCTGGTGTTACGTTGGTATCAAAGAAACCTAGTTGACCAATTTCGCGAATAGATCGGATGATGGCATCTCTACTGAATAATGAACCAGGTTTTACTCTTAATTCTCTAAAAATAACAAAATCATTAGTTTTATCATTTCCAACAATACTTACTTTGTTTATGGTTGCTTTTTCATCTTCTCTTATTCTAACTTCAACAGTTATAGAATCATTTACAACTTTCGTTTCTACGGCATTAACAGATGAAAATAAGAATCCACTATTTTGATAAAGTGTTTGAATATCTTCCGAGTTTGGACTTCCATCACCTGAAATTCTTTCCTTTAATACGGCTCCATTGTAGACATCTCCTTTTTCAATTTTTAAAAGGGTATTTAACTGTTGATCTGTGTAGCTTTTATTTCCTACATAAACGATATCCCCGAAAATATACTGTCTTCCTTCTTCTAATTCAATATTAATATTAATTGTATTGTCATCATTCCATGAAATAGAATCAGATAATATTCTAGAATCTCTATATCCTAGTCTGCTATATGCATCTAATATACTTTCAAGATCTTCTTTGAAATTATCTTCAATGTATTTAGATCCTTTCCAAAACCTTCCTAAAAATTTTCTTTTGGTATTGCTCATTACCGCCCTTAATTTACCATCTGCTAGAGCTTCGTTACCTTTAAAATTTATATTCTTAATCTTAATTTTTGACCCTTTATCTATAAAAATCTTCATATTTACGGAGTTGATGTCTGATGAATCTACTCTTGTATTTATACTTACTTTGGTTTTTAGAAATCCTTTGTCTGTATATTTTTTTCGGATATAATTTTTAGTAGTTACAATCAAATTGTCTGTAACCATAGCTCCTGTCTTCAGTTCAGCTTCAGTTTTTAATGTTTTTGATTTATTTTTTTTAATTCCTGCGATACCGATTTGGTTTAGCTGAGGAAGTTCTTTTACATCAAATTCTAAATAAATGGTGTTGCCATCAACTCTTAATAGGTAAACTTCTACTGTTCTAAATTGTTTACTTTCGTATAATTTTTTTATGGCACTGGTTAATTTATCTCCTGGTAATTTTAGTGGTTGTCCTATTTTAAGACCTGTAAAAACTTTAACAGTAGATTCTGTAAATTTCTGTAAACCAGTTACAGAGATGCCCCCAAGAATGTATTCCTTACCTTTTTGGAAAACAATGTTTTTTTGTACTGTAATTGAATCTTTTTTAGCTGTAGCCGAGGAGTTATTATTATCTTGTGCTTTAGTAGGGATTGCTAATAAAGTTAGAATAATTGTTATAATAAAAGCATTAAAAATAATACTATTCTGTAATTGTAATCTGATCGCTAGTTTTTCCAAATCTTCGTTCTCTATTCTGATATTCTATAATAGCATCATAAAAATGCTCCTTTCTAAAATCTGGCCAAAGTATATTAGTAAAATATAATTCAGCATAAGCCATTTGCCATAAAAGGAAATTGCTTATTCTTTTTTCGCCGCTAGTTCTTATCATTAAATCTACGTCGGGCAAATTAAACGTATATAAATGATTATTTATAATTTTTTCATCTATTTCTTCGAGGGTAAGTTCTTTATTAACAACTTTTTTAGATATGTTTTTAATAGTATTAACAATTTCTTCTCTGGCTCCATAGCTAAGGGCTAGTGTTAATACAATTCTGGTGTTGTTTTTAGTTTTAAATATAACCTCCTTTAATGTTTTTTGCGCCGTTTTAGGGAGGCTGTTAATATTTCCGATACTATTAAACCTAACTTCATTTTCCTGTAAAGTGTTTAATTCCTTGTTAAGAGATTTTATGAGTAACGCCATCAAAGCATTAACTTCTACTTTTGGTCTGTTCCAATTTTCAGTTGAAAAAGCATAAAGAGTTATAGCCTTTGTCCCAATATGTGCAGCAGCTTCAATGGTTTCTCTTACAGCAGTTATGGCATTTTTATGACCAAAAATACGATTCATGCCCTTATTTTTTGCCCACCTTCCGTTACCGTCCATAATTACGGCAATGTGTTCTGGTATCCTATCAGGGTTAATGAGTGTTTTTTTATCCATAGTTTTATCTTTGGTCTGCAAAACAGGCAGGCCTACCAAATGTATATACCAATGAGATTCCAGAAAACATATACCAATCATTTGAAGTACCCCCAAAATCTAGTTCTGAAAACCTATTTGTTGAATAATCTAATTCGTCTGTAAAGGTGTAACGAAATGTTGTTTCGATGGCAAATGCAATTTTCCCATAAACTTTTGTTTTGAATCCAACTCCAAAAGGAATGGAAACAGATGTATTTCTTGTGAATTTATAGCTATTATCAGGGTTTTTTAACCTAGGTGTTTCATAATCTACTGCTGCCATTTGTAATAAAATATAAGGAGTGCTAGTATGGTCTCTGGAAGACAAATCGTATTCGTAAAAATTATATTCTATACCCACTGCAAATTCATTTATTGAGTTTTTAAAACTAAAACCTCTTTGTTGCCTAATTGTATTTTCAGAATTAGCATCATTTCCTGAAAGAGAAAAATAACTAAAAGTTCCTCTAATTGCTATTCTAGGATTTAGATTGTATTTATATAGAATACTTCCTCCAATGTTATTTGGTTTAATATAATTGGTAGGCCCAGCATCTCCAACATAATTAACTCCACCACCCAAAAAACCAATTTCATTAATTTGCGATAAACAATTGCTTGAAACACAAATAAATAATAACAAAATTAAACGCTTTTTCATCCTTAAAAATAGCTCGCAAATATAAAAAAATCTATTCGCTTTATAAAGTTAATAGGTAAGTCTTTTTGAATAACTAGATTTTTGTTTTTTTATTGTTTTTTTCTAGCTAAATATTAGATTTGTTTCTTGTGTCTTCCCCCCATAAAAGTTTAGTTCTCAATGTTGAAAAAAAAGATTGGTTAGATGGGATAATACTCTTAATTGTAAATGAGGATTTTTCAATATAAATTTTTGTTTCTTTTGGAACAGATGTAATTCTGGAATCTAATGATATTAAAAAACTTTTTTCTCTTGATTCTACCTCTAGTTGAATGCGAGTATCATCTGGAATCACCATAGGCCTTGCGTTAAAATTATGAGGAGCTATTGGAGTAATAATAAAGTTCTTGGAATTAGGAGAAATAACAGGTCCATTGCAACTTAACGAGTATCCAGTAGATCCTGTAGGTGTAGCTATAATTAGCCCGTCAGACCAATAATTAGTTAAGTATTCGTTATTTAGAAAGGTCTTCACACCAATCATGGAAGTTGTGTTTTCTCTTGCTATGGTAATTTCATTCAAAGCAAAAGAGAGTTCACTTATAGATGAAATCTCAGGGCTAGTTCTTATACTTAGCAAGGTTCTTTCTTGAATTTTATATTTTTTTGCAATCAACAAATCAATAGACTTTTCAATAGAGTCTTTTTGAATATTTGCTAAAAAACCGAGACGACCTGTATTAATTCCTAAAATAGGGATATTTAAATCTCGAATATAGGTTATAGCTCTCAAAATAGTTCCATCTCCACCAATGCTAAAAAAAACATCAAAGGAATTATTTAAGTCATTAAAACTAGTAAAAGTTGCAAATTTTTTTGAGAGGTGATTGTGTTGTTTTAGAATATCATGGAAGTTTTTCTCAAAAAAAACAACAACATTATGTTTTTCCAAAGCTTTTAAAAGAATGGTGATTTCTTTTTCTGCATTTGCAGAATAAATTTGACCGAAAATAGCTACTTTTTTAATCATTACATGTCTAGGTATTTCTGTAAGTAATCAGATCTATCTTTCAAATCTTGAAGGTAAAAATCATCCTTGTGTTCTGAAACTACATTGTAATTATATCTTCTAAAAGTTTGGATTATCTCGTTAATATCTTCAGAATTAATTTTGATTGTAGCCTGAGAGTTGTCGGAGATGTCTAATGAAAGATAAAGTCCAAGAATTTTTCCTCCATTAATTTCAATAATTTGGCTTATTTCACTGATAGAAAAGTCTTTTTTATTTTTTTCTACAACAATAATAATTCCTTCATTAATTAAAAAAGGACTGGTACAAAATAAATCTAGTATATCACTCAATTCAAAGTAGCCTAGGTACTTTTTTTCATTATTTAAAACAGGTAGTATGTTAGTCTCATTATTGGTAAATAACTTAATGAGGTTTAACACAACTGTATTTTCATCAGTGTAAAAGAAGTCAATCAAATGAGAATATTCTGAAATAGTTGAGGTTTCATCTTCAATAATTTGAAAATCAGTCTCAGATAAACATCCAATAAGCTTCCCATTTTCAACAATAGGAACATGTGTGATGGGAAGTCTTTTACAAATATCAATGGCATTTTTTACTGAACTCTCAAGAGTCAAGGCTGTGATGTCATTTAGTATGTATTCTTTTACATTCATACCTTACGAATATAGTTTAAAATCATTTAATGCCGTACTTTTGTACTTTATTTGAAACTAATGACAAAGTTAAGTGTAAATATTAATAAAATAGCAACATTACGTAATTCAAGAGGTGGAGATGTGCCTAATTTATTACAAGTTGCTGAAGATATTCAAGAGTTTGGCGCACAAGGAATAACCATACACCCAAGGCCAGATGAGAGACATATAAGATACCAGGATGCTATTGATCTAAAATCCAAAGTAATTACAGAGTATAATATTGAGGGAAATCCAATACGTAAATTCATGGATTTGGTATTGGAAGTCAAGCCAACTCAGGTAACATTAGTTCCTGATGAAATCAATCAAATTACCTCAAATGCAGGATGGGATACTGTTGCGCATCAGTCGTATTTAAAAGAGGTGATTAGTGAGTTTAAAAATGCTGGAATTAGAACTTCAATTTTTATAGATACAGATCTTAAATTAATAGAGGCAGCAGCTAAAACTGGAGCAGATAGAATAGAATTATATACAGAGTATTTTGCAAGCGAATATGACAAAGGAAATGAAAAGGCCATAAAACCATATGCTCAAGCCTCAAAGCTAGCCCATGAACTTGGATTAGGTATTAATGCTGGACATGATTTAAGTTTAGATAACATAGAATTCTTTAAACAAAATATCTCCAATTTAGCTGAGGTTTCTATTGGTCATGCATTAATTTCTGAGAGTCTGTATTTAGGACTTCAAAATGTAGTAAATATGTATTTACATAGACTTCAATAACATGCAAATATTACATTCTAAAATTATTGGGAAAGGAGCTCCTTTGCTTATTCTTCACGGATATTTTGGCATGAGTGATAACTGGAAGTCTATAGGAAATAAATTCGCTGAAGGTTTTCAAACTCACCTTATAGATCAGCGAAATCATGGGAGAAGTTTTCACGAAAATGATTTTAATTATGATTGTTTAGCTGACGATTTATTTAGATATGTAATCCATCATAATTTAAAAAAGATAGTATTGTTAGGTCATTCTATGGGGGGGAAAACTGCCATGTTATTTGCAGTAAAATATCCAGATTTTGTAGATAAATTAATTGTTGCTGATATTTCACCAAGATATTATCAGCCCCATCATAATGAGATTTTAAAAGCGCTAAATTCAGTAAATTTTACCATCCAAAATACAAGAAAACTAGTTGATCAAAAAATCGCTGAGCTAATACCTGATATGGGTGTTCGTTCATTTTTATTAAAAAACGTGTACTGGAAAGAAAAAGGGGTATTAGGGTACAGGTTTAATTTAAAATCGCTCACCGACAATAATATAGAGGTAGGAAAAGAACTGCCTCTAAATACCTCTTTCAAAGGAAATGTTTTATTTATTTCAGCTGGTGATTCAGGATATATAAATAATGACGATCTTTCTTTAATAAAATCTCACTTTCCAAACTCATCAGTAATTATTATGTCTGATGTTGGACATTGGTTGCATGCAGAAAATCCAAACTTGTTTTACAAGCTTGTGATCAATTTCATTAGTTAAGATTTCTAAATAAATTTTGAAATCTTAATTTGAAAAAATGCTTACTTTTTAGATAATAAGTCTCTTATTTCTATTAATAACTCTGTTTCTGAAGGACCTGAAGGTTCAGCTGGTGCTGGAGGAACTTCTTTTTTCTTCATGGCATTTATTGCTTTAATAATAACAAACATGACAAAAGCAACGATAATAAAATCTATAATGTTTGTTAAAAAATCACCATATAAAACCGCTACTTCAGAAATATTATTTGAGACATCTTTTTCTCTAGCTATCCATTTTAAATCTTTAAAATCAGCTTTAAAAATTAGTCCTACTAGTGGCGATATTATTCCACCAGTAAATGATGTTACTACTTGTTTAAAAGCAGCACCCATAACAAAACCAACAGCAATATCAACTAAGTTGCCTTTTACCGCAAACTCTTTAAATTCTTTTAGCATTTTCATATAAATATTATTTTAGAGGAGCCACAATATAAGAAACCATTAGGACTTTAGCAATCTTTTTATTCGTTGAGAAATCATGGTTAATATTTCGTAAGATATGGTTTGAGATACAGTAGAAATAGTTAAGATGTCTTCTTGAGTTTTAAAAATAAAAACATCATCTCCTTCTTTACAGTTAATATCAGTAACATCAACCATAATCATATCCATACACACATTACCAACAATTAAAGCTTTCTGATTTAGGATTGTTACAGATCCATTCTCATTTCCTAATTTTCTTGACAAGCCATCTGCATGACCTATAGGAATTGTAGCAATTTTTGTATTTTTTTTTGCTTTAAAGGCTCTATTGTATCCAACAGTCTCTCCAATTTTGACAACATGAGTTTGAGAAATAGTAGATTTTAAAATATGTGAATTTTTTAAATGTGAAGTTTCTGTTTTATCATTTCCAAAACCATACAAACCAATGCCAATTCTAACCATATCAAATTGAGCTTCTGGATAGTTTATGACACCAGATGTATTTAATATATGAGCCATTGGTTTGTAATTTAAGCGCCTATAAACCTCTTGAATGATTTGTTTAAAATTATTGATTTGGCGTAAAGTAAAATCTTGTTCATTAACATCTTCGCTAGCTGCCAAATGAGATAGAATAGATTTAATTTTAACATGTTTAGACTTTTTAATGCAATCTATTATTAAAGGAATTTCTTCTTTAGAGAATCCTAACCTATTTAATCCTGTGTTAAATTTTAGGTGAATAGGGTAGGCTATGACTTCTTTGTCTTTTGCGTAGGCTAAAAATGCAGTTAATGTTTTTAGATTGTAAATACTAGGCTCTAATTGATGTAAAGCAATTTGATCAAAATTTTGAATTTGCGGGTGTAAAACTAAAATTGGAGTAGCTATATCTGCATCTCTTAACGCCTCTCCTTCATGTGCGTAGGCAACAGCGAAATAATTTACTTTATTCTTTAAAAAAGAGGCTATTTGAACACCATCACCTCCATACCCGAAAGCCTTTACAACAGCTAGAATTTTTGTATTTTGATGTAGTTTATTCTTGAAATAATGCAGATTGTGTTCTAATGCTTTCCCATCAATTTCCAAAACTGTCACATGGTTATTCATAGAATTATTTGGGACTAACTTTAGATTTTGTGTGTGTATTTCCTTTATCAATTTTAGAAATTTGTGCTTCAAAAAATGCAGCCCTACTTAAGGGTTCATATTCTTGAGTTTCTCCTAAAAACACAACAGAATCATTGGCTGATTTTCTAAAACTATAGTTAGCTAAGTTTCCTGTTCTAGTACAAACAGCATGTACTTTGGTAACGTATTCTGCCGTGGCCATTAATGCAGGCATAGGACCAAACGGATTTCCTTTAAAATCCATATCTAGACCAGCTACAATTACTCGAATTCCTTGATTTGCTAAATCATTACAGACAGTCACTATTTCATCATCAAAAAATTGAGCTTCATCTATACCAACTACATCAACATCATTGGCAAGTAACCTAATGTTTGAGGCAACCGGAACAGGGGTTGAACGAATTTCATTTGCATCATGAGATACTACACTTTCGTCATCATATCTAGTGTCTATGATTGGTTTGAAAATCTCAATTCTTTGTTTTGCAAATTGAGCACGTTTGAGCCTTCTTATTAACTCTTCTGTTTTTCCAGAAAACATAGAGCCACAAATAACCTCTATCCATCCAAATTGTTCTGTATGATTTACCGTATTTTCAAGAAACATTTTGTAATTTTAGACTTCAGTAGGTTTGTTATTCAATAATGTACAATGTAAGCAAATTTATTAAAAAATGATATTAAATAATAATTAAACAAAACAACTTATGCACAAAAAACTCGCAGCTGATCTCACTAGTTTAGCTCACAGTATTTTACAAATGAAAAACAAGGAGGATGTTTTTGCATTAAAAGCTAAGGCGCATGAAGCATATGAAAAGTTAGCTGTGTTAGCATTTGTTGAAGAGTATATAAATAATACTCCCAATCCAGATCACACAAAAGAAGAGTTAATAGCAATGGTCGAAAATGCTGCTGATATCAAAGATCAGGAGTTGCCTAAGAATGATTTAGCACAAACAAACCAGGATGATCTCATAGAATCTTCGGAAAGTATTGAGCAAGTAGAGGAAAATGATTCTTCATTAACAGAAAAGAATGTGTCTAACGTGAAAATTGATGAAGCTACTGATGATCTTCCAATTCAAAAATCATTCGACTTAGAAACTGATGATTTGTTTTCTCAAAAAGAAGATGACTTAGAACCAGTAATTAAAGAATATATTGATGTTTCTGATGATTTACCTACTTTAGAAGATGAACTAAAAGACACTATTTCTGCAGATGTTGTTTCAGAGTTATTTGAAAATGCACAAAAAAAATCTTTGAATGATAAATTACAAGGTGATATCCAAATTGGGTTAAACGATCGTATTGCCTTTGTGAAAAATTTATTTGGAGGAAGTCAAGAAGATTTTAATAGAGTTGTTTCTCAATTAAACTCTTTTAAAACTCAGAAAGAAGCCAAAAAATTTATTAATAAAATGGTAAAGCCAGATTACGATTGGACAGATAAAGAAGAGGTAGAAGAGCGTTTTATGTCTATAGTAGAGCGAAAATTCTCATCTTAGGATTTATAAGTAAACCAATTGTTTAGTTTTTAAAAATTTCAAAAATTAAAATATGAAAATAGAGGTTTCTAACGGAGAAATTATAGATAAATACACTATTCTAGAAATTAAACTCAACAAAATTAAAGATGCTAATAAAATCATAAATATTCAACATGAATTTAATACATTAACTCCTGATGTTGATGCGATTTACAGTGCTTGTGAAGACAGTGTAAAATTAAAAAAACTTCATAAAAATTTGTTAGAGGTAAATAAGAAGCTATGGAAAATTGAAGATGATATCAGAGAATGTGAAAGGGCCAATGATTTTGGTCAACTATTTGTAGATTTAGCCAGGGCAGTATATTATGTTAATGATGATCGTTCTGATGTAAAAAAAGAAATTAATGTTTTTACAGGATCTGATTTAGTTGAGGAGAAATCTTATGAAGAATATAAATCTAAATAAAATGAAAAACATCTATTTACCTTTTTTACTCCTTATATTATTTTCGGGGTGTAAATCTACATTTGTAATCCCAAGTTTCGATTCTAAAGATGTTCCACCAATTCCAAATTATAATTTAGAGTCTTCTTGGGCAGTTTTACCATCAAAGTATACAGAGGAATTTAAAGAGTTTGCATCCAGTCAATTAGACACATTAGAAGCAGATGTTTTTTACGTGTATCCTACATTAAATACAGACAAAGAAGACCCGCGTTGGAATGCCCCAATAAATGATTTAGAGCAGAACGATAAAGTTTTAAATAAAGCGGTTTTATATCAAGCATCTGCATTAGCACTTTCAGGAAAAGTATATGTTCCATTTTATCGTCAAGCCCATATTCGTTCTTTTAAAATGTTTAATGAAGGAGGAAAAGCTGCTTTAGAAATAGCATATGCAGATGTTAAGAAAGCTTTTGAAGTTTTCTTAAGTAAATATAACAAAGAAAGACCAATAATTTTACTTAGTCATAGTCAAGGGACGAGGCATACCATGAGGTTGATTGCTGATTTTTTTGATGAAAAAGAATTACAAAATAAGTTAGTAGCTGCTTACATACCAGGAATTGGTGTAAAACCAGATTTATTTAAAACTATCAAACCCATGACAAAACCAGATGAAACTGGTGGATTTGTGTCATGGAATACTTATAAGAAAGGATATTACCCAAAAGATGATAAAGATTGGTATGATGGAAGTGTAACAACGAATCCAATAACATGGGATGATTCTAAAGTGACAACTTTAGAGCAACACAAGGGATTTTTATACACCAATAAAAAAATCTATGATCAAGCACTTAAAATAGAGATTTCTGACGGACTTGTTTGGTCTAGTAATCCTAAGTTTCCAATGAGACTTTTTATGTCTCCAATTAAGAATTATCACTCTGGAGATATAAATTTATTTTGGCAAGATGTAAAAGAGAATGCTGCTTTGAGATTAAATACATATTTGAGCAAAAACTAGCCAATTTTTTCTTTCAAGCGATCAATTTCTTTTTTACTGTTCCCAATAAAAATATCATTTTCCACCAAAAAGACTGGACGTTTCAAAAAAGTGTATTCCTCTAAAATAAGTTGTCTGTAATCATCTTCTGTAATCACTTCGTTTTTTAAGCCCATGGCTTTATATTTCTTAGCTCTTTTATTAAATAAGGTCTCATAACTACTTGTATACGAATACATTTCTTCTAATTGAAAAACTGTTAAAGGATTGGCTTTAATTTCATGTTTCTCAAAGCCATCTAAGTTGATTTCTTTTAAAATTCTTCGGCAGGTATCGCAAGTTTGTAAAAAATATACTTTCTTCATATTTAATGAATTATATTTGATAAAATTACATTAAAAAAATGAAGATACAATTCGATATTTTAACAAAAACACGAGCAATAGTTTTACATTATATTTCAGAATTAAACCTTGATCAAATGCATGTTATTCCTAAAGGCTTTAATAACCATATTGCTTGGAATATAGCTCATTTAGTAGTTACTCAGCAATTATTACATTACAGGCTTTCTGGAAAAGATTGTCTGGTTTCAGATGAGCTAATAATGGCCTACAAGAAAGGATCTATACCTTCTAGTACATTTTCTCAAGAAGAATTTGATGAGGTAATAACATTATTTAAAGGGCTCCCTCAAACTTTAGAAGAGGACTATGAATCTTCAATTTTTTCAGAGTATTCATCCTATAAAACTAGTACTGGTTTTGTAATTGATACAATGGAGAAAGCAATTATTTTTAACAACTTTCATGAGTCTCTGCATTTGGGGGTTATTATGTCTTTGAGAAAACTTGTTTAATAATCCAGTTTTATTTGACAGTTACTATAATTCTTTGATGTTTAAAACAATAGGTACTTGCCAATTAGCTCTTACCTCCTGTATCTCAGGTAAGTATTCTACAAGCTCAGGTTGCTTTTTTGCTAAATAATTACCAGTATCCCATTTGCCGTTGTTATTGGTGTCGTAAATAATTCTAATTTTATACTTATTTGGGGTTAAATATTTGAAAGATATATTTTTGCTGACACTTGTAGTTTCTTGAGCAATAGTTTTATCGTTTAAGTCAGTTAATTGGACGATGATTGGGGTCATCTTTGTGTTTTTGACATCTAAGGTTATTTCTCCATAATCTTCAAGACTTCTTGTTTTAAATTGAGATATAATAGTATCATTACTAGTATTAAAAATATCCGTTAAAGCATTTGGGTACAGATTTAATTTATAAGTTTTTTTGAATTTTTTTTGAAAAATAAAGCCGATTTTATTTTCTTTTTTTGAGATATAGGGAGTATAAAGAATATTAATTGTATCAGTATCAATAAAATTAATTTTTGTTGTGTCTATTTTAATAATTGGATTGTTCGTTGATAAAAATAAAGTATCCTTATAATCTAGCACTCCTATTGTTTGTCGAGAAACTTTCAATGAGTCAATTTCTTTCTTTCTTAATTTAATTACAATCGTGTCTGAAATACCATTATTACTCACTTTAAAAATCAATGAATCTCTTTCAATTGGTGTATGCCACAGGTTAATAGTGTCTTTATCTTTTTCAGGAAAAGTAATCGTTTGAAAATTATTTGGGACTGCAGAGAGTGTCTCTATATTTATTTTTGCAGCTTTTCCTTCGTAACCAAGAATAAGTTGCCCTTTACTAATTTCTTTTCCACGCTTAAATTTATAAGGTAATTCTTCTTTAAAAATTGAAATAATATCTTTTAAAATGCTATCTCTGGGCAATGAAATAGTGTCTTTTAAAAAACCTATTTCATCAGCCTTAGGATTGAATAAATAATCACTTCTTTCATCATTCAATGCAACTAGTAGATAATTTCCTTTGCGAAGGTTTGAAAATTTATAATTGGATGTGTCTAAGCTACTTGTTACATAATCAGGTTTTCTTTTGTAAACTGCAGAATCGGAATAAGAGCTATCTAATCTATACAATAATAACTTTATATTTTTTAAATCCTCAGATTTAAAAGAGTTTTTGACACTGCCCTCTAAAGTTAAAGAGTCTATGTATGTTCCTGTGGAAAATACATACTTAAATCGTTCTAATGTATTAGACTCGTTATTGTCTTGGACACTATTTCCAAAATCAAAAATATAGGTTGAATTTTCTTTTAAAGTGTCTAGAATTTTGATGTTGATGAATTTACTTGGGCTCCCTTGAGGTGATATTAGTGAGGGATTAGCAGGGTTTAGGGGAGGAGAAACAATAAGTTGTTTATTAAGATCTTTTAATTTTATGTATTCATTAAAATATATATTGATTTCATTTTTATCAAAATTGATGCTTTCATATGGAGGATTGGCGGTTACAAAGAGCGGCGCATCTTCATCTTTTGGACCACCACTTGGTCTTCCTTTTTTAGCACATTGCGAAAAAAATAAAATTAGGAAAGCAAATAAAAGAAAGTGTATTTTTCTCAAGAGATGATATTTTATTACAAATAAACAATATATTTTTTGGAATGTAATGTCAGAATTTTGTTATTTTTTTATTCAGTTAATGCAATCGTAGCGATGCTAATTTTTATATTTTCTGCTTTTAATAATTCTTTACAACAAGCTTCAAGAGTAGCGCCAGTAGTTACTACATCGTCAATTAAAAGAATATGTTTATTTTCTAATAGTGCAGTATTCGTAATACTAAAATTAGTCATGAGGTTTTTAAATCTTTCTACTCTGTTTTTAAAAGTCTGAGTTTTTGTGGTAGAACTTCTTATCAACACATTTTCAAGGTACTTTGTATTTAAGATAGTACTTAAACTTTCACCAAACTTAGTCAACTGATTGTAGCCCCTTTTTTGCTGTTTTTTAATGTTAAGGGGTACAGGTAATATATAGTCCAACTCCATAAACTTTGAGCTTTGAAGCAATCTCTCCCCAAACCATCTTCCTAAAAACACACCAACTTCTTGATTGTTCTTATATTTTAATTCATGAATAAGTTTTTTTGTTTTTCCACTAGGATGATAATATAAAAATGAAGCCCCTTTTTCAATAAGAACTCTACCTTCAAAGGTAAGTGTCAACTGGTTTGTAATAAAGTCTCCGTTTTCTACAAATGGAAGATCTGCTCTACACTCAATACAAACTATGTTTTCTTGATCCAATAAGTTTTGTTCACAACAAGTACAAGTTGAAGGATAAAAGAGATTAAAAAGATGTTGGAATATTTTCATTTTTAGGGATTTTTGATTGGTAAATTTAAAAATAAATAAAATCTACTTATTCTATTGAATAAAGTAGGGGCTATTTTTTCTTGAAAAATTTCTTTATTCATGTATCTTTGCAATGATTATGGCACAAAAAGAAGATCAGTTTAAAAAGGTACTATCACACGCAAAAGAATATGGTTATATTTTTCAATCAAGTGAAATATATGAAGGTTTAAGTGCGGTATATGATTATGCTCAAAATGGAGTAGAATTAAAAAACAACATAAGAGATTATTGGTGGAAATCTATGGTGCAAATGCATCAAAATATAGTTGGTTTAGACGCCTCTATATTAATGCATCCTACCACATGGAAAGCTTCGGGTCATGTAGATGCTTTTAACGATCCTTTAATAGACAATAAAGATTCCAAAAAAAGATACAGAGCAGACGTCTTAATAGAAGATTACTGCGCTAAAATTGAAGGGAAAATTAATAAAGAAGTAGCTAAAGCCTCAAAACGCTTTGGCGATGCTTTCAATAAAGAAGAGTTTTTATCTACCAACGGAAGAGTTGTTGGATATCAAGAAAAAATAAAAACAATTCTTTCAAGAATGGGAGCTTCTCTTGAAAAAGAAGATCTTAAAGACATAAAGGCTCTTATAGAAGAATTAGAAATATCTGATCCTTTAACAGGTTCAAAAAATTGGACAGATGTAAAACAATTTAACTTAATGTTTGGCACTCAGTTGGGTGCTTCAGCAGAAAGTTCTATGAAAGTTTATTTACGACCAGAAACGGCTCAAGGAATTTTTGTTAATTTCTTAAATGTTCAAAAAACAGGAAGAATGAAAATCCCATTCGGAATTGCTCAAACTGGAAAAGCCTTTAGAAATGAAATTGTTGCAAGGCAATTTATTTTTAGAATGCGTGAGTTTGAACAAATGGAAATGCAGTTTTTTATAAAACCAGGCACTCAAAAAGATTGGTACGAGCATTGGAAGGAAACCCGTTTAAAATGGCATAAGTCATTAGGAATGGGTGATGAGAATTATCGATTTCATGATCATGATAAATTAGCTCATTATGCAGATGCAGCTTCTGATATTGAGTTTAACTTCCCATTTGGGTTTAAAGAATTGGAAGGAATTCATTCAAGAACAGATTTTGACCTAAAAGCTCATGAAGAATATTCAGGAAAAAAATTACAATATTTCGATCATGAAGATAATTCAAGCTACACCCCATATGTGGTAGAGACCTCTATTGGATTAGATAGAATGTTTTTGGCGGTATTTTCTCATTCATTGGTTGAAGAAGAATTAGAAAACAACACAACTAGAACCGTATTAAAGCTTCCTGCTGTGTTAGCACCTACCAAAGCTGCTGTATTTCCTTTATTAAAAAAAGACGGATTACCAGAAGTTGCCCGTCAAATTATAGAAGATTTAAAATGGGATTTTAATGTTTTCTATGATGAGAAGGATGCCGTTGGTAAACGCTACAGAAGACAAGATGCTGCTGGAACACCTTTTTGTATAACTGTAGATCACGAGACTCTAGAAAATAATACGGTGACTATTCGTCACAGAGATACAATGAAGCAACAACGCGTTCATATTTCTCAATTAAAAGAGATTATAAACCAAGAAGTTGATGCAAAAAATTGGCTTACAAACATGTAATAGATTTTTTATTTATAAATACCAAAAGAGCCTCATCTTCTAGATGAGGCTCTTTTGGTATAAGAAATCATTAAAACTAGTTATTGGCTATTGCACTGTATACTATCTTTTCTAATTTAGCATTAATATCATTATTAAATGGAGAAGACAATACTTGTCTTAATTGAATAACAATTAAGTCATTTACTGGATCTATCCAAAAAATGGTACTGAATGCACCACCCCATCCATAAGCTCCATCAGGTTTTCTAGGATGATTTTTAGCAACATCAAAACCAAAACCAAATTCTAGTCCTGGTCTAAATTTGAGTGAATCAAGTTGATTTTGATGCATAGATTCAGCTGTTTCAGCTTTTAGTAGGATAGTACCGTTTAGTTTTCCATTATCTAACATTGCTTGACAAAAAAGAAAATAATCACGAGCTGTACCAGTTATTCCTCCTCCTCCAGAATAATATGTTTTTGCTCCTTCTGTAGGGTAATTAGGAATATAAAAAAGCTGCTGAATATTTGGTATCTGGGTAATTTTACCAGTAGGCGTTGGCATAAAAGCTTTAGTAAGTTTATTACTCAAAGAATCATTAAAATAAAAATCGAGCATTTTAATTCCAAGAGGTTCTGTAATTTTTTCTCGAATGTAATCATCCAAATCTTTACCTGAGGCCACTTCAACTACTCTACCTAATACATCTGTATTTAAACCATACATCCATCTAGTTCCTGGTTCAAAAGCAAGGGGTATGTTTCCAACCTTACTCATTGTCTCTTTGGTAGTCATTGGTAAGAATGTATTTAGGTCTGGTATTCCATTTTTAGCAAGTATAATTTGATAAACATTTGGACTTGTAAAACCATATGGAACTCCAGATGTGTGAGTTAATAATTGTCTGATGGTAGGGGTGGTAATAGACGGTGAACTAGTCCAACTTGAATCTGCTGGGTTAAAGCTTTGTAAAATAGTTGTTTCTTTAAATGTTGGAATATAATTTCCTACAGGTTCATCTAACTTTATTTTTCCTGCTTCAATTAATTGCATAGCAGCTAAAGATACTATAGGTTTAGTCATAGAAGCTAGTCTAAATAAATGATCTTTTCTGTAGGGTTCAGTTCTTAATGAATCTGACCAACCTATCTCAGACTCATAAACAATTTTACCATTCTTGGCAATTAAAGTAACAGCACCAGGGTATTTTTTTGCATCTACAAAATCCATCACCATTTTTTCAATTTTTACAAGGCTATCAGAAATCATACCCACTTCTTTGGGTGTTGCAAATTCAAATTTATTAGATGTTTTATTTTGTTGTTGTTCTAAGCAAGAGCTTATTAAAAAACAAACGATAAGAAAAAAGGTGAGAGTAGTTCTATTCATTTTGATTAAATTTGATTGAGTTTGATTTCAAGTTAAATTTTAGATAACTTAATGGGATTTACCAAAAACTAAACAATATACATTTTTTAAGTTTTAAAAACGTTTTCCAATTGAGATACCAACTCTACCAGCTACTTCAATTGGATCATAAGAATCATCACTGTTATTTAATATATTCCTTCCAATTCCGCCAAATATTTCAGCAACAAAACCACTTTTTGTGACCCATTTACCTCCAACTGAAACTCCTAAAGAGAATTCAGTTATATTCTTCTCAATGTTATTATAGGTATATTCATCATAATCATAGTAGAGATCTTTATAACGATGAAGCATTCCAAAACCTTCTATAAAAAAACCTCTTGCATATTTATTAGAGAAATAAACTCTATAATTGGGTGTAATTGAAAAATTCCTGTAATAATCAAAATTATTATTTTCATCAAATCCAAACTGAATATCAACCCCAAAAGAAGCCTCCTTATTAATTAAATATTCATAGGACACATCTATCCATCCTGAGGCAATAAGCGTTAATGCATTTAAGGTGATTTCATTTTTCTTGTTGGTATCTTGAGGGATTAAATCTTCTTGGGCATTTGAAATGGTTGAATAAATACAAAGTATTACTAGAGCAATTTTTCTCATGAGTTAAATTTTAATTTTTACAAATATCAACAATTATGCCTAATTAAAAAATGGCTTTTAAATTTATTGATCCCGTATGAATAGTTTTAGAATTCAAACTCTTTCTCCCTTTATAATTTAGATTTAAGTTTAAGTAAGAATTTAGTTTTTTACTCCATAAAAAAGTCCAAGTGTAATTGGTGCCTTCTTGAAGACCCTCTAACATTTGATATCCAACAGGTGAGTTAGGGTTTCCGTCAAATTCATTAAAAAAAATTGTAAAATTAGCATTAAATTGTGTTGTTGACTTTCGTTGGTAAAAGTATTCAATTCCAATTTTTTGCTGTTTTAGTTTTTCAAATTCTAAGAGGTTATTCTTTTTATCTTTTACATGATAAAATGCTGAAAACCGGTTGTCATTATCTAAAACATAACTTATTTTTGGATGGAAAGCATAGGTGTTTATTTCATAATTTCGATTGTTAAAATTTTCAGTTTCTAAATTATTTTCTGAAAGTTTCCCTTGTAAATCTATCAGCCAAAATTTACCAAGCTTATGCTGAAAATCGATTTGTTGATACCTAATGTCTGTATCTTGGCTTCCGATACTATATTGTTGTTTGTTTTCGGTTTTTGCAAATGTATACGTAGTGCTATATTTCTGAAGTCCTCTATTAAAATACAGACTATTTCTAATAGAATAGTTAATACTTATCTGATTATTTGTATCTGAAATGAAAGGATTTAAACTAAACTTGTTAGCGGTGCGTTCTACTTCATTGCTACTGCTTAAAAAAAACTGATGGTAGAATTTTGAAAGTATTTTTTTAATCCCTGTTTTGTTAGCCCATTGATTAGCATTTAACGTAATAGATTGGTTTATTTTAGCACTTTGGGTAGGGATAAATTGCAAGTTTGGTAATGGAACTCGTAAGAAATTTGCCTGATCTTGAAATTCTGCAATTTCGAATTCATCAAACTCTTGAATTCCATTATCATTGTAGTCTATCCAAGTATAAAAACCCTGTCCTGCCTCAACTTCTACATAGACAAAATCTTGTTGTGCCACATTACCTGAAGAGGTTTCGTATCTAGTGCCAAGAGTAATAAAATTTTTAAAAAAGTGTTGGTTGTAAATAATTCTTGAATTTAATGACTTTTGATTGTCTGAAAAGGTATTTTTTGTTTCTCTGTAATTTGCAAATAAAGATAGATTTGTTTGTTCTGTTTTAATAATTTTAGCATCTAAGTAGTAGGTTTTTCTATTGTTTATTTCTGTAAACTTATTATTTCTTATACTGTCATTATCTCTATAACTATATCCAATTTTTGCATATACTTTTGTACTATCTCCTAAACCTACATATGCTTCATATTCTTTAAATCTATGATTGGTAAGAATAGATTCTTGAGAGGGTTTTATTTTTCCATCATTATTTTCTAAATTTAAAAATCCACCAATCCAAGAACTAGACATACTCTGCTCTAATCCAGCTTTTACCCTAAGAAAAGTATTGTTTTGTAGCGTAGAATTATTTGATAAAAAACTACTATTTGTATAAAAAGAGGTAGTATTAAATTGCATTTTAGACTTGATTAAATGCTTATTTCCATCAAAATTATCTGAAAACTGAAGTTGTTGAAATGAATAGGTTAAGAAATTTTCTTCTCCATTTTTTAGGCTAATATCAACGCCTATTTGTTGTTGGTTACCTGATGGATTAACTAAATTCCAATCTCTATTAAACTCTACTGATTGAAATCGTTGAATGGTTTTAAAATTCTTGTGTATAAACAGGTAGTTTACATCACTAGTGAGTTTCCATTTCTTATCTAACAATAGTTGTTTCCATTGTAGCTTTGTAGCAGCTCCCTTATTTAGATTGTTATCTATGGTAGAGAACAAATTTTGATCACTATTACTAAATGCTAATTCTGATGAAATTACAGACTTACTAGTTGGTCTAAACGTAGAATTCAGAACAGCTACTTGCAATTTTGTTGGAGCTATTAATTGTGTAATTGGACGATAGTTTCCTAGATTAGTTCCAACATGTAAAAATACATTTCCATTGGCAAATGTGTTCTCTAATATATAATCTCCTTCATTAGTACCAACATTTTTAAACGTTACCGTAAATAAATCATCATTTTGGTTGGTAGAATATTCATAATATTCTGTTGTTCCGGTTTGTACTTTTTTATACAGAATCCTGTTTGCATCATATACATCTGGATAGGCACTTTCTCCCACCATTAAATCTGTATTGTTACCAGCGTTTGCTAAAACTTCTTTTTGAATTTCTGTTAGATTTGACTGTATTGGCTGATTTTTGACATCATTTTCGTTGTAAAAATATCCAGAGAGTTCAATTTTATCATCTTTATATTCTGCTTTTTCATAACTTACAAATCTATTGTAATTTCTATTTGAGTATTGAAATTCTACACGAATACGCATGTCATTAGTGATGGGAAAAGTAGTGTTAAAACGAATTTCACCAATATTGTAATCTATCAGGTAATCATCATTTATTCCTTTGGCAATAGCAGAGCCATTTACAAAAACTTTTTCACTACCGGCAATGATTACAAAGTTAGGTTCATTATTGGGGCCAAATATTTTATAAGGCCCCTGATTTCCCTCACGTCCAATAAAATTGTATGAACTAAACTGCCCTCTTACAATAGCCCCAGATGCAGCTGCATTGGTTTTTTTAGTAAGGTTTGCTTCAACTTCTAAACCAGACACTTGTTTTTCAAAAGCTAAAAAGTAGCTTTTTTCATTCTTTAAACTAATATCTCCAGCTTTCACTCGCCAATCTTTGCTATATAATTCTATAAATATTCTATCGAATTCTGTAATGCTTTGTGAATAACCATTTTCTTGTAGAGGAATATTTGTATCAAATATATTAGCACGAATAGATACTTTGTCAGAAAGTTTTCCTTCAATGTTTATATCCATTGAAGAATTTGTTACGGTGCTTTGATTATTTCCTGAGGTAATTCCTCTGTTTATATATCCACTTGTTTTTAAACCTTCAAATAATGTTAACTCAGATGGTTTCTTGTTCGTTGTTAAGCTATAAAGTGTGTTTGTATTGCTATTGTTAGGCACAATAAAACGTTTATCAAAAGGGCTGTATGTTTTTGTTATAAATTCTGGGTATTTAAAATATTCAATGGTAATTTCCTTGTAGGTTGCAGCATCAATAATTAAAAGAGCATTGTTATATAAAACTTCATATTCAGTAGGATATAGTATTTTTTTTTGATGATCTAAAACTCTAAAATTTTGAGGATTTATTGCAACAGTATCAAACTTAATGGTGTCTTTAGAAACCATAATTTTCTTAGATCTAAAATCTGATGAATTATTTTGACCATTGACAAAAAAGCCAATAAAGAATAGCAATAAAAACCAGCCTTTTTTTATCATATACTAGTAACGTAGTTATTCTAGAATTAGTCTAAAACAGTGATTGTTGTTTAATAAATGAATTTCTATTTATGTTCTAAACCTATACTTAAAGTTGTTAAACAACAACTAGAGTCTACAAATTTATGAGAGTTTTATAATATGTGAACTTATATTCCAAAAACTTCCTTTGAATTTTCAGTTGTAATTTTAGTAATATCATGGAAGGAAACCTCATAAATAGTGGCTAATTTTTCAATAACATGGGTAATGTAACTGCTTTCATTTCTCTTTCCTCTAAAAGGAACAGGAGCTAGATAAGGTGCATCAGTTTCTAGAACAATATGTTGTAATGGAATTTGAGAAAGAAATGTATCTATTTTTCCATTCTTAAATGTGGCTACCCCTCCAATACCAAGCTTCATGTTGTATGAAATTGCTTTTTTAGCTTGCTCCAAAGTTCCAGTAAAACAATGAAAAATACCACGTAAATTAGGTGCTTTTTCTTGTTCTAATATCTCGAAAATTTCGTCAAAAGCATCTCTGCAATGAATTACAATTGGAATATTTTTTTGTTTTGCCCATTGTATTTGTAATTTGAAAGCCTCTTGTTGTTCGGCTAGAAATGTCTTATCCCAATACAAATCAATTCCTATTTCACCAATGGCAACAAATGATTTTTTATCTATCCAATCTTTAACATGTTTTAATTCACTTTTAAAGTTTTGTTTTACTGAGGTAGGGTGTAATCCCATCATTAAAAATACATCACTTGGATAATTTTCTTTTAGAGAAAACATTCTTTCAGTGTAACTACTGTCAATAGCAGGAATAAAAAATCGCTGAACTCCAGCATCTTTGGCTCTTTGGATCATAGCGTCTCTATCCTGATCAAATTGCTCTGAATATAAATGTGTGTGAGTGTCTGTTATCATGTTATGATGCCTAATGCTTGTTGAACAAAACAAAAAAGTGTTGTCAGAAAAATAATTTATTTAAATGTATTTTTGATACTTCAAAAATACATTTAAATGAGTGGTCTAAAAAAACTATTGTACAAAAAGAAATACATTCAAATACCTCTAAAGAAAATGATTACCAATCACATGGAACTAAATGCGACTATTAATGGGGTAGTAGGCAGGTTTATTTTAGATACTGGGGCTTCAAATTCTTGCGTTGGAATTGGCAAGATAGATTATTTTAAAATTCAAGCAGAAAAAAGTGAAACGAAGGCTGCAGGAGCTGGTGCAACAGATATGGAAACCCAACAATCCGAAAATAATAATTTAGAGATTGGAAAATGGAAGAATAAAAAATTTAGTTTGGTGTTATTTGATTTAGTACATGTAAATAAAGCTCTAACTCTGCACGAAGCTGAGGAGGTTCATGGAATTATAGGAGCTGATATTTTACAAAAAGGGAAAGCTGTTATCGATTATAATAAGAATGTATTATATCTAAAAAAAATAAAAAAACAGGATTAGAATTGTATCTTTGATACCGCTAAAACAATATACCTATGAGCTTGCAAAAACAAATAATGGAAGAATTAAAAACAGCAATGAAATCTAAAGATGTTGTTGCTCTTCAAGCATTAAGAGCTGTTAAATCTGCTTTTTTATTAGCAAAAACAGAAACAGGGGCAGGAGATGATTTAACAGAAGACCAAGAAATGAAGATTATCCAAAAGCAAGTGAAACAGCGTAAGGATAGTGCTGCAATTTTTATTGACCAAGGAAGGCAAGATTTAGCAGATCCAGAATTAGCTGAAATTGCAGTTCTTGAGAAGTTTTTGCCAGAAGCATTGTCTGAAGATGCCATAGAAAAAGTAGTATTAGAAACTATTGCTAAAACTGGAGCAGAAGGCATGAAAGATATGGGTAAAGTAATGGGAATGGTTTCAAAACAATTGGCAGGGCAGGCAGATGGAAAGACCATATCCGGAATTGTTAGAAAAAATTTAGTTTAAATATAATGTAAGGCCTCGTGGCGCAACTGAATAGCGCACTGGATTTCGGCTCCAGCGGTTATAGGTTTGAATCCTATCGGGGTCACTTGATAATGAAAGAGTTACAGTAAAATGTAGCTCTTTTTTTATTTAATAGGGAACACCAAGGGGAACACTAATAATTTAAAAACTGTAATCTGATGTAGAATTGTACAATGTAGTGTTATAAATAAACTAAATTACTACACTAAAATGTACAAAATGGTCTGAACTACTCTTAAGGCAATTCGGGGCAAAATGTGGATTACAATTCCTATACCTATACCCATAAATAGGGAGCGGAAAATTTCAATAATTATGGGGATTGACTGGTTTTAATTATTTGTAGTTCTTTGTGAAAAATATTGCTATGAAAAAACCACTATTACTATTTTATTATTTTTTTGTGGGGATTCTTTTTCTACTAATGAAAATCAAAGTACCTCAAAGATTCCTCTTTATAAAATAATAAAAAATTTACCCCCTCTTTGTCTTAAACCTCTATTATTAATTTAGTAGAGGTTTTATATTGATCTATTTTTTGAAATCATTAAATCGAGCCATTAAGTGTTAAGATTATTCATTTTACTTTTAAAAAGTACCTATCGGTTAAGATAGATACTTTAAGTAGTTATTCCTTTATCCAATATTTAAAAGTAACAAGAAACTTATTGATAACGATAGGATTAAAAAATCATTTAAATTAAACCAAGATACAGTTTTTAAGAAATTTTTTTTTGAATTTTTCATAATTTTATTTTTTACAATTTATTTTTATTTATAGTACAAATGTCGTTTGTAATTCCCTAAAAATAAATTGTTAAATACCGTACCGTAGAAAATTAGCGATGAATTGATTTTTTAATAATTAGCTTTATTTAGTATTAAATCAAATCAGGTATTTATACCTATTTTAAATATCAATTATCATATTAATTTTAACCAAAAATAAATTATGATAAAAGTTATACTAATCATCTTAATGAAATTACATGCAATTTTGAATGACTTTTTACTGGTATGGTTGTAAATTATGTTAAGATATAGACATAAAAAAACCTCCGAAAGGAGGTTTTTGCTGAAATTTTTCTCAAAATTATTCCATATTGGCAGGAGAACTTAGTTCAGGTATTAGTACTTGATGTCTAATCATTCTTCCATTAGGCTCCAAACTCTCATCAACTTTTTGTGAATCTTGTTCATAGGCATCCTTTCCATAGAGTTCATCGTATTTCGCAATTAAATCACTTAAAGGTTTTCCATAATCATTATTTTGCCCTGTGAAATTCTTATGATGAAATCTTACCTGAACAACATTTCCATCACATCCAGAATTGCAATATAATACGTTCATATTTTGTCCATAATTAGAGGCTGCCATGGCTTTTTTTACTCGGTCCCTAAATCTCCAAAAGTCTTTTTCCCCGGAGTCTTTATAGTTATAAAAGATAATTCTACGATGGTTAACTCTATCTATATTTTCGTTGTAATAAGACATATTCTCATTCATAGACCACATGTAGTTTCCTGTAGATTTATGAAGTGACCCAACCTTTTTTTGCCACCATTTATTTCCTTCTGTGTCTACTTTGTCTAATTCTTGAATAGAGTCTGACACCTGCATTCGCACAAAATTTTGAGCATTTTTTCCTGTTAAGATTTGAAATGTTAAGTATCTGGTCTGTCCCTTTTTACTATTGTATATTTTTGTTTTTTGAGCTACGCCTTCCATGAATTCCTCCATGTTTTCTTGTTCAACTGTTAACAATCTTGATTGAATAATTTGTGCATTCATTGATGATAGCATCAATATAAATGACAATGTGTAAATAATTTTTTTCATTTGTTATTTTTTTAAATTAATAATCGATTGTTTAAATATAACAATTATTAATTGCAAAATAAAACTAATATGATATAATTTTTTAATACCACCAGAAATCTATTAATAGCGACGGTGCATTAGTTACTACTAGTATTGTGAATTATCAAATTAAAGAAATTCCCTGTGATTCTATTCACTTCTTTGTTAAGTAAGACTTTATGATTCTTTGAACATCTCTATTGTCTTGCTGAGGTTGAAGGTACAGTTGATAATCATTTGTATCTTCAAGTTTTATTTTCTTATCTACATAACCAAAACCCTGGTAAATGCCATTTAAAATCAAAACAAAACCAATTTCTTTAGTGTTCCTACCTTTTTCTTTAATAACTAAGTTTTCTGTTTGAAGCCCTAAAGAATTTATAGCATCATGAACTCTTTTATTATAATCATTTGGAGATTCTTTACCTGAACACACTCCTTTGCATTGTTTCAGTTGATAATGAAAGCAGGAATTAACATTCGTTTGAAGATGGCAGTATTTAGGACAAAGATCAAATTCTGAACATACTTTTTCTAACACATTTCTACATTCTGCAACCGAATAGAATTTCATGAGTGGTTTTGAGATTAATTTTAATCTATTATAAGCTAAATGCACTATGCCTTTTTGGTCTACATAGGAGAACATTGCAACGGCTTCACCAGATTTGCGTTGTGCTCTATTAAATTTTGGGTAGTGTTTCTTAATTTCTGAAGATTCATGTAAAAGGGCTATTAACTCACTCCCGGTTTCTTTAAAAGAAATATCAGCAGTTTCTAAACACATGGTTCTTTCTTTTTTCTTTTTGTCGTAAAAATGACTGATAACTCGTTGTTTAATATTATTGGCTTTACCAACATAAATAATCTCTTTTTGTTGATTTTTAAAATAATAAATACCATGCGTTTCTGGTAATTTATCAACAACTTGTTTGTCTACTAAGGGGGGTAATGTGGCCTCTCTAGACCGTGAGTTTAAAAAACTATTGATGGTAAAATTAGTATCTCTTCTAATGAGCCTTCGAAAAAGCTCTACAGTAGCTTCTGCATCTCCTTTAGCTCTGTGCCTAGCGGCAATTTTTATACCTTCAGATTCACAAATATTACCCAGGCTATAAGATGGGAGTCCTGGAATTATTTTGCGTGTCAATCTAACGGTACATAATTTTTTTCTTTTAAAATTAAAGCCTAAACTTTTAAATTCATCTCTAATAATATTGTAATCAAAATTTACATTATGAGCAACAAAAATAGTATCCTTTGTAAATTCCTCTACTTTTTTTGCAATTTCATAAAATTTTGGAGCAGTTCTTACCATGGCTTCGGTGATGCCTGTAAGATTGGTTATAAAATGTGGAATTTTTTGTTCTGGGTTTACCAACGAAGTAAATTCATCTATAATTTGATTCCCATCAAAATTAAAGATAGATATTTCTGTTATTTTTTGACCTTTAGGACCGTTTCCAGTGGTTTCTATATCAACTACTGAATACAATTTTAGGCAATTTGATTTTTAAGATTTGAGATGGTGTCAATTGGATGATCGCTCTTAAACACATAGCTGCCAGCAACCAAAATATCTGCACCAGCTTCAATAAGTTTGTTTGCATTTTTATCAGTAACTCCTCCGTCTATTTCTATCTGGCAATTAGATTCAGAAAATTCAATTAAATGTTTTAATTGAGATACTTTTTTGTAGGTATTTTCTATGAATGACTGTCCGCCAAAACCAGGGTTTACACTCATAATACAAACTAGGTCTACATCTGTTATTACATCCTCTAATACAGCAACAGGTGTATGAGGATTTAAGGCAACACCAGCTTTCATACCCGCGTCTTTAATAGCTTGAATAGTTCTATGTAGGTGCGTACAAGCTTCGTAATGAACGGTTAGAATAGAAGCTCCTAGTTCTGCAAAAGTTTTAATATACCTATCAGGATCTACAATCATTAAGTGCACATCTATAGTTTTAGTTGCATGTTTTGAAATGGCTTTTAAAACTGGCATACCAAAAGAGATATTAGGAACAAATACACCATCCATAATATCTATATGAAACCAATCTGCCTCACTCGCATTAACCATTTCTATATCTCTTTGTAAATTGGCAAAATCCGCGGCTAGAATTGATGGTGCTATTAGTTTACTCATTTTTTGAAAAATTTAATTTCTAAAGTAAAAATAAGGATATAAAAAAGAAAACTCTCGAAGAATTTTCGAGAGTTTTTAATCTTTTATTGACAACGTCCTATTATCCTAAGTAGGTCATTAATATTTTACTTCTAGAGGTATGTTTTAATCTTCTAATTGCTTTTTCTTTTATTTGACGAACTCTTTCTCTAGTCAAATCAAAAGTCTCTCCAATTTCTTCTAAAGTCATTGGTTGGTGTTCTCCTAAACCAAAATACAACTTAACAACATCTGCCTCTCTTGGTGTTAAAGTTTCTAGAGCTCTATTTATTTCTATACGTAAAGATTCGTGTAATAATTTTCTATCTGGGTTTGGTGATTCACCAGAATTTAGAACATCGTATAAATTTGAGTCTTCACCTTCTATTAAAGGAGCATCCATAGATACGTGACGACCAGAATTTTTCATAGACTCTTTTACGTCATTAACAGTCATATCTAGCTTCTTCGCAATTTCTTCCGCACTTGGAGGACGCTCATTTTCTTGTTCTAAGAAAGCGTACATTTTATTAATCTTATTAATAGATCCAATTTTGTTTAGAGGTAAACGAACAATACGAGACTGTTCTGCTAAGGCCTGTAAAATAGATTGACGAATCCACCATACGGCATAAGATATAAATTTAAACCCTCTAGTTTCGTCAAAACGCTTGGCAGCTTTAATAAGACCTAAATTTCCTTCATTAATTAAATCAGGTAATGTTAAACCTTGGTTTTGATATTGTTTAGCTACTGAGACAACAAATCGTAAATTTGCTTTCGTTAATTTCTCCAGGGCAGTTTGGTCTCCAGCTTTAATCCGTTGAGCTAATTCAACTTCTTCATCAGCAGTAATTAAATCTACTTTTCCAATTTCCTGTAAATACTTGTCTAATGAAGCAGTTTCTCTGTTAGTTACTTGCTTCGTAATTTTAAGTTGTCTCATCTAATTTGTGGAATTCTTTAGCTGTTAATTTTGTACTTGTATATTATTATACGGAAGACCTTCTCATAATGTTACAAAAGAATGTTTATTTTAAAAAATAGAGAAATTATTTTTTATTAGAATAAGCCATTTATCTGTGAATCTATCCTATCTATTATATATCCTAAATCCTCTTGGTTAGCCACAAAGTCTAGATTATCTACATCAATAACTAATAATTTCCCTTTCTTATAGGTAGAAATCCATGCTTCGTATCGTTCATTTAATCTACTTAAATAATCAATACTTATAGAGTTTTCATATTCTCTTCCTCTTTTGTGAATCTGACTTACTAATGTAGATATATCTGCTCTTAGGTAAATTAGTAAGTCTGGAGGTGTTACTAGTTTTTCCATCAATTCAAAAAGAGAATTATAGTTATGGTAGTCTCTATTAGTCATTAATCCCATCGCATGAAGGTTAGGGGCAAAAATATGTGCATCCTCATAGATAGTTCTATCTTGAATAATATTTTTACCACTTTTTCTCAATTCTAGAATTTGACTAAAGCGACTGTTTAGAAAGTATACCTGTAAGTTAAAGGACCATCGTTCCATTTCACCATAAAAATCGTCTAGATAAGGATTTTCGTCAACCGACTCATAATGAGGTTTCCAATTGTAATGTCTTGCTAATAATTTAGTTAAAGTAGTTTTTCCGGCACCAATGTTTCCGGCAATAGCTATGTGCATAGATTCGTATAAAAAAATTATAAAATGGAAGCTAAAGATACTTAAAATTTAGAAACCTAACCTAACTAAATTGTAAGTTTATACCCAATGCCTCTCACATTAATAATTTTAATTTTTGTGTCTTTTGAAAGCTTTTTTCTCAATTTAGTAATAAACACATCCATACTTCTAGCGTTAAAGAAATCATCATTCCCCCATAATTTCTTTAAAATAAAAGACCTATCTAAAACATTATTTCGTTTTTCTGACAAGTGAAATAATAATTCTGATTCTTTATTAGTTAGCAAAACCTCTTCATCTGAGATATGAAGTACTTGTTTGGTATAATTAAATATATAGTTGCCAATAGCAATTTTTGACATATCCTTTTTAATTTCATTTCGATCTAGTAGCGCTTTAATTCTAACAATTAACTCCTCCATGGAAAAAGGTTTTTTTAAATAATCATTTCCTCCATGGTCAAAACCGTCCAAAACATCTTTTGTTTGAGACTTAGCAGTTAAAAAAATGATAGGAATAGAGGTATTTTCTTTTCGTATTTCTTTGGCTAGAGTAAAACCATCTTTTATTGGCATCATAACATCGAGTACTAATATATCCGGGTTTCTTTGGAGGTAATAATCATAGGCAACTTTACCATTAGGAGCATGGTATACTAAAAAACCTCTGGTTTCTAGACTTTCTTTAAGAATTTGACCTAAACTAGGTTCATCTTCTGCTAAAACAATTTTTATTTTACTCATTAGGGATCTGTAATTTAAAGATGGTGTTATCAAAATTTGATGAAACGTTTATAGAACCATTGTGTTTTTCTATAATTTTTTGGGTGTAATACAAACCAATACCAAAACCTTTTACATCATGAGTGTTGCCTTTAGGCACTCGGTAAAATTTGTCAAAAATTCTTTCTTGCTGACTCTTATCTATTCCTTTTCCATTATCTGCAACAGAAATCTCAGTTACATTCAATACAGAATTTAGAGTAACTTCAATACTATCTCCACCATATTTAATGGCGTTATCAACTAAATTTGAGATAGCATTTTCAAAATGAAAGCGATCTATTTTTAATATCTTAGAATCTATATTTGTTGTGAAGTTGATCTCTTTTTTGGTTAATAATTCAAATTTCTTAGCAATTTTAGCTATTAAATCAACAATATTTGTTGGTTCTTTCTGTAATAGTAAGCTTTCAGAATCGAGGGTAGCGGTTTCCAACAATTTCTCAACCATTTGATGTAATTTTTTTAGCTGAAATGCTGAAATAGCGGCATATTGTTTTGTTTTTTCTTTATTATCTACAACATTAAAGCTTTCTATGGCTTCAACTGCGGTTGAAATTGTTGCTATTGGAGTTTTAAACTCATGGGTGATATTATTGATTAAATCATTTTTAATTTCAGCCAACTCTTTTTGGGTACTTATTATTTTTAATAAATAAATCAAACAAAAAATTACCGATAGAGACAATAGTAATGATAATAAAATTCCTGTAGTGCTTTTTTTCAACGCTTCAATAGTTGGATCTTCATAATAAGCTCTCAGATTTTGATCTGGTCTTAAAAAAGTAGATTTAGAATTTGAAAATAAGCTTAGTTCAATATCTTCGGCTTTATTGCTTCCCTCAACTTTAATATCTTTTTCTAGTAAAACTAGATAATGAGGTGTTTTGATCCCTTTTTTTGAAAGTTGATTGGTGAAAATAGAATCTAGTCTGGTAAAATTTATCTCATCATTATTAAGTGCAACCACAACAGATTGAATACCTTTTAGAAATTTTAAACTATCAGAATTAATTTTAAACCTTAGAGCTTCTGGTTGATATTTAGTTGACGTTTTAGGGGTGACTTTTTTGTCGTTATATTCAAAATTAATAGTATCGGTAATTAAAGAAGAAGGTGGTAAGCTATCAACAATGGACCCATAAATTTCTGCTATTTTTTTTGTAATTGTACTGACATCTTCATCTCCGCTATAATCAGAACTAATTTTGATTGAGGAAATACTAACTTTAGACTTAGATGAATTAATGTCCTCATTCCAAAAATCTTTTAAAAAGCTACTTTTACTATTAATGCTATCATAGTCTATGCTAGTAAAAAAATTAGATTTAGAAAGATCTGTATAGTATTCATCAATGGCAATATCTAGACTGCTTTGAATTTCATTCTTTACTCTTTGTTTATTGTCTACATAATTATTGTAATTCCAATACAATTGTACCGCAATAGTTAAGACGATTGTTGCAGTGATAAAATATAAAGTCCAATGCTGTTTTTTTGCGTTCATTTCTCAAATGTAATTAGTAAATTATGATAAAAACAATAGCTTAACAAACGTTAACACTCATTAACCCAATAAGTCAAATTTATAGATCACCTTTGTAGCAATAATAATGTTAAACTATAAATTGATAAACTTATGAAAATTAAAATTTTTATGTTGGCTCTATTTATTACGGGCTCTGTTTTTGCTCAAGACTTTTCAGGAAGAGCTACGTACAAGACACACAGAAAATCATCATTTAAATTAGATAGTACCACTATGGCCACTAATCCAGGGATTCAAGAACAATTGGAGGCTCAAATGAGAAAAATGTTTCAAAAAACGTTTACTCTAGATTTCACCAAATCAGAATCTATGTACAAAGAAGAACAAGAGTTAGATGCTCCAAAAGGGCCATCATCTAATGGTAGTGTTATGGTAATGAGTTTTGGAGGTGGCGGTACAGACGTTCTTTACAAGAATATTTCAGAAAATAGAATGGCCAATAAAAAAGAACTGATGGGAAAAGTCTTTTTGATA
>Ga0206128_1000415_pt1 | contig 49299 bp, 48 predicted proteins | sample Helgoland_Spring_7_FD_148601 | JGI IMG/M metagenome (GOLD analysis project Ga0206128, IMG submission 148601) | Pelagic subsurface seawater microbial communities from Kabeltonne, Helgoland, North Sea - Helgoland_Spring_Bloom_20160426_1 | ecosystem: Environmental > Aquatic > Marine > Epipelagic ... | reverse complement strand
GCGACCGCCGTTGCCTCAGGAATCATCGCGCTCCTTTTGGAGTCACGGCCGGAACTGAGTAACCACGATGTGAAATGCCTACTGGCCAATACGGCGCGTCCCTTGTCCACCGCCGAAGGCGAGCTCGTCAGTCCGTTCAGCCAAGGTCGGGGATTAATTAATCTTCAAGGCGCTCTGCCAAGCGCTCAAACGCTTTGCGACGAGCGACTGGAGGGAATTGACCCCGACACTGCCCTCGAAGGCGCGTTCAAAACTCGCTAACGAGACCTCTTGTTCGCCTCGGCCTCCTCTTTTTAAACGCCCAGCAGCAGAGCGGCTTGGGTTTGGTTTGGTTTGGTTTGGTTTGGTTTGGTTTGGTTTGGCCTGCCCCGGTGCAACCGCGTCACACTCTCACCGACCCAACGGGAAATCCAACCTACGACTGTTCAAATCCACGTTTTCTTACACCACCATATTGACCGTACCCCTCTCCCACAAGACGCGCATTGCCCGTCCGTTTTAGCCGCTCTTCCGTCGCATCAGTTTCCTGACTCACTTTTTCATCCCCATTTTTCCACACCCATTTTGGGCATCGGAGTAACACCCAATGGGTCAGTGCAAACCTTCCACACTCCTCTTCAGCGCTCTATTGTTGCTCTTGATCAGCCGTTTTACGACACGTCAAATTTTTGACTTACAGCAGCGCACAGACGCTAGGAGCGAAAAATGAATAACGTACTTAAAGTTGCAATGATCGCGAGTACACTTGCCGTATCAAGCACCGCGCTTGCCGGCGAGCCCGTTGGCGCAGCCATGGTGTCGAGCAAAGTGACACAACAGACGGCTGCGGCAGTAACGACCGCGGCGAGCAACCAGGTGGCGGCGGTACGCGTTCAGTCGTTCCAGTGGGGCAGCACACCCGCCCGCACCGAAGCGACCCCTGAGCGTGTTGTGAAAACGAAGAGCTTGGTGGCGAAGCCCTCAGTGATTACGTGGCCCAGTTCAACAGGCACAACAAGGGGCACACGTCCCAAAAAAGGTAAAACAGACAAGTAAACAGACTGTGTTGGTGGAAAACTTCCAACACAACGCTTGAGGTCTTGCTCAGTCCGCTTATATTGGCGGTATGAGTAGGTTGTCTAAGTCGTCAAGAAGCCTTTATCGGTCAATGTGGCTCGCCACATTGGCCTTTTGCCATTTCTCCTTCGCCAGCACCGACGTCTCGTTTTGGAATTCGAGCGTCAACAATCGCCTAAACCAAATCGAGGTGCGTGCAGTCCTGCAAGATGGCTCCGGCGCACTCTGGTTTGCGACCCAAGAAGGTCTGACGCGCTACAACGGCGTTCGAGCCGACACGTTCAGTGCCGCAAATTCCGAGTCCGGCGGCCTACAGCCCGGGGAAGTGCGGTCGTTTAGTGTGTCGACCGAAGGGCACCTCTGGGTTTTAACTAACACGCTGCAGGTCTTTGTGCCCGAGACCCAGTCGTTTTCCGTTTTTCCGGGACTGGACGACACCCTGTTTCCCAACACCATCGCCTTCGATGCTGACGGACTGCTTTGGGTCGGGCTCGACGGTGCCGTCGGCTTAATCAATACCGCAACAGGCAGTGTAGAGACCTTTGAGCTGCCCGAAATGCTTCAATTTATTCCAGAGCAACGTGCATCTCCATCATCTCTGCTAGTCAAGCTACTACCCTACCGAGAGACGGTCCTCGGTGTGAACTCGTTGGGCGTGTTCGAGTTTCGCAAAAGCAGCTCGGGTACCGTGGTGATCACGCCCTTAACCGATTTTACGCAGTTAGTCTCCTCGGCCGTGAGTACAGCAGAGATCTCAGGCGGCAACCTTTTTGTCGGCACTGTTCTGGATGGGATGATCGTCATTGATCTTGAGACGCGAGAGACAACGCTCATCGGTCAGGGGACTAATGATAACGAACTCCCCTCTGACACCGTCACGGCGCTGCTCGCGGATGATGACGGTATTTGGATAGGCACACCCAACGGGCTGGTGTACACGCAAGACCGTGGTCGTTCATTTCAGCACTACACGGCCTTTGCCAGCGGCCTGCCCAGCAACTGGATTACCGGACTTTACAAATCGAACGACGGTAGCTATTGGGTGGGCACCCGACAGGGGCTTGCGCAAGGCGCAAGAACTCAGTTCGATTCTTTCAACACAACCAATGCGCGCCTCTCCAGCAACCACACAAATGCCGTGCATCAAGATGTCAGCGGCACGCTCTGGGTGGGTACTCAGGACGGTCTGAATAAACTCCCCTTAGGTGCCAACCAGTTTGAGTGGATTAACTCTGCCACTGCGCCGGTGTTAACCAGCAATCAAATTATGTCGCTGACGAGTCAGGGTGATATTTTATGGGCTGGGACCTTCGACGCTGGTCTCTATCGGTTCGATTCAACGCGCGGTGATATGCAGGCAGTGGCGCTTGAGTACGGCAACCCCTTCGCATTGCAAGCGCCGGGGGTCACCTCGGTTTTATCGCACTCGTCCGGGCATGTGATTGCCGCAACCTTTGGCGGGGGAACCTCTATTGTCAACCCCTCAGGAAAAGTACTAAGAACCCTGCGCGGTGGGTTTGATGAGTTTATCAGCGACTTCCACATTACCCTTGCTGAAGACCAAAACGGCGCAATTTTAGTAGGCATGGCCCAGAGTCTCGGGATTATTAGCCCAACCCTGGACACCATAAGAACGCTGTCACTCAATGGCGCCCCGCTTGGTGTGTCGCTCGAGGCTGGGACCACCATTGTCGCGATTGAAGTCGAAGCCAGCGGGTCGGTGCTACTGGGCACCAATGACGCCGGACTCTACCGTTTAGAGCGAGATGCCTATGGCGAAGGCACCGCGCTGACCAACCTCTCGCGCGCATTCGAATTACCCAGCCTTGCGGTGGTCGGCATTCAGTACGACAACTATGGGAACTTGTGGCTGGCACACAATGACGGTCTGACCCGCGTCAATGAGGCATCGGGGGGTATCAAACACTTTGCGTCACGCCTGGGTGTCACCGCAGAGGAATATAACTCCGGGGCAAGTTACAAGAGTTCCGACGGCACGCTTTACTTCGGAAGTCCCCGCGGCGTCACCTACCTGGACGGTTTACTTGACGCCATTGACGAGCGCCCTATAGACCTTGGTTTTGGCGAAATTAATGTCATGGGGAGGAAGTTTTATCCATCGTCGAGCACCAGTGTGCTTGAACTCGATGCGGCCGACACCCTCGCCACCATTGAATTTTTTGCCGCCGACTATCGAGCACCTTGGACCGTCGAATACGAACACCGACTCGATCCCATTTACGACTGGGACTCAACCACCGGAAAAATCCAGCTCACCACCTTGCGACCTGGCAGCTACACTCTGCAGTTGGCCGCGCGGGGCAGTAACGGTGTCTGGAATCGAACGGGCTTGTCGTTACCCATCGTGGTGGCGCCACCGTGGTACCAGACAACACAGGCCTACGCCTCTTACGCGGCGGCGACCCTAATGTTCATCGTGCTGGTTATCCTGGTCCTTCGACGGAACATTCGCGCCTCGGTGATGCGTGCTCGCGAATTGAAGCAAAAAATAGTTGAGCGGACGCACGAACTCGAACTGGCCAAGCGAGAAGCCGAGCACGCGAATCAGGCCAAGACAGAATTTCTCGCCGTCATGAGCCACGAAATTCGTACGCCATTGCACGGTATCATTGGAATGAATGAGCTACTGCTCAACGCCGGCATATCGTCTCGCCAGTCCCGCTTAGCGCGAACGGCCATGAACAGCGGTAAAACGCTCCTGCAACTGATCAATGAAATCTTAGATATTTCAAAGATTGAAGCCGACAAACTCGAGCTCGATGAAGAGGTTTTTGACCTGTGTGACCTCGTCGATGAAGTCGTGTATCTGCAGGGGGAGCCGGCTCAACGCAAGTCCCTCGACCTCAGAGTTCGCCACGACTTCAACGTTGCAGGCACCTATCGGGGTGATGCTCAAAAGCTCAGGCAAGTCGTCACCAACATTGTAGGTAACGCGGTCAAGTTTACCGAGGTTGGGGCCGTCGACGTCACAACCCACCTCGATGAAAATAATGCCATTGTCATTGCTGTACAAGACACGGGCGTGGGTATTCCTGAGGCCTCACGCGAGAAGATTTTCGAGAAGTTTACACAGGCAGATGCGACAACGACGCGACGATATGGGGGAACCGGCCTCGGGCTTGCGATTTGTAAGAGCTACATGAGCTTTCTTGGCGGTGACCTGCAGCTGTTTGACGGTCCGGACCAGTGCGGTACGCTGGTACACGTCACCGTTCCTTTGAAAAAAGAGCGCTCTCTCGCTGTCGAGAACGCCGGTCGTGTGGCGCTCTGCACCGACGATGACAAACTTGCCCAGAGCATGCAGTCGCAACTGTTACGGCTGGGGTATGAAATGATCCGCGTAGAACACCCCAGTGACATATCGACCGAGGTCCAAACCGTGATTGTCGACGAAATGTGTTCGGCGTCTAAAGTGGCTGCCTTTGGTCAGTCACCGAAGACGTTGGAAAAACTGCTGTTGATCGATATCCGAAGTGATAACCCCTTAATTGCCACTGACGTGTGGGACTTCGTGCACAAACCGGTAACGACGGCAACATTGCTCGACGCATTACACCGGCCCGAGGTGAATAGCGATGCGGAATTTTCTCGCCCACTGCAGAATGTGCACGTATTGGTCGTCGACGACAACGCGGTTAACCAACTGCTGGCCGAAAGTATGCTCAGTGGACTTGGGGCCTCTTATGAGACGGTAAGCGATGGCCTCGCTGCCGTCGTTGCAGCCAGCAACCAGTCATTCGATCTCATTTTGATGGACTGTCTGATGCCCAATATGGATGGCTTTGAGGCGACGCGTGAAATGAGAGCAAACAACATCACCACGCCCATTATCGCGGCCACCGCCTCTGCGTCCGTGGGCGACTTTGAGGACGCACTGGCATCGGGAATGAACGACGTGCTCGTGAAGCCATTTTCTGTACTCGATCTTGAGCGAATGCTGGTTAAGCATTTGCCAATGACGCGTGAGCAAGCGACAGATCTCAGCAGCTTAAAATCACTGATTAACGATGAAGCGCTCCACGTCATCGCAAAAATCAATCCTGGATCGGGTGTCGATTTAGTCGATCAAGTCGTTACTTTGTTTGAACAGCAGGTCCCACTGTTTATTGACGACATCGGCAACGCCACGCGGAACACTGACGCAAACGAAACACGGCGTTTGGTGCATGCGATGAAGTCGTCAGCCTTGAACATCGGTGCGCAGGTGCTTGGCGGGCGTCTGGCGCAAATCGAGGCCGCGTCGCGAGATGCCGGTCAAACGTTAACGCCGGATGAGTTAACGGAGTTGGAACAGCTCACTAAAGAGAGCTTAAAACAACTTCTCTCGCACTATGCAGACATTCGCACTGCACTCGCTACTGGTTCTTAAACATCGGTTTGCGCTTCTCTCTCATTGCGCGCAGACCTTCCTGCAAGTCTTCTGACGCACTGCACTGATCCGCCTGCGCCTGCGCATGCTGCCGATCAAACTGTCCCTGCTCGACCGACTTGATGATGGCAAGCATGGCGCGCACAGATAAAGGCGCAAGGTCCTTAAGCAGTGCAATGATCTCCTCAGAGCGCTCGTTAACGTCGTCACTGGATACCATCCAGTCAAATGCGCCGTGCTGATGGAGCTCTTCAAAGGGCATTGGCATCGTGGTCAATAGAAGCCGACGCACCAACGTACTGCCTAGCCGCTGAGTCATCCGCTCGATGCCCTCAACCGGGTAACACAGACCCACAGCGGCGGCAGGTATTTTGAGTGTCTTTGTGGTGACGCCAAGTCGAAAATCGCAGCTGAATAAGAGCTCAGCACCGCCGCCAAATACATCGCCCTCAACAATGGCCAAGCTGGGAATATCGAGTGCGGCAATGGTATTGGTCATAGACTGGAAGTCGTCACCGTCCATGACACCGTCAGTGATTTCCTTCAAGTTGGCTCCAGCGCAAAACACCGGCCCTTCAGCGCGAACGACCAGCAAGCGACAGGTATCGGGAATGGACGCCAGCGCGCTTTTGACGGCTGTAATTTCGTGTGCCCCAATGGCATTTCGTCGAGACGGCGCGCTGAGTGTCAGCTCTGCCACCACGTCATTAATCTTAAAACGGACTGAGTCAGTCATTCGTGATCTCCACTGCCTGTCTTTGCATTGTTACACGACTGATTTGCATAGACCGATGGACAGGTTCAAAAAAAATACCTAAAGTTCAAATCTTCGAACAGCGAGAATGTCATCGCTGTATTACTGGCTGACTGGACTCCGCTCATCGTCATGGAAAAAATCGCAGTTGAGAACAAAGTGACTTCGGGATCGCCCTTCAGTCGAGGTGCACAGCACGAAGCCAAACGCGCCGCGATTCTCTCGCGCGCAGCCAAACTGTTCAATACCAAAGGCGCTCGCTCAACGACGCTGGCCGACGTAGCGGATAAGCTCGGTCTGACGAAGACGAGCCTTTACTACTACGTAAAAACCAAGGAAGACCTGATCTATCAGTGCTACCAAAGCGCCATGGCCCGTCTCCATCTGTCGCTGGACGAGGTCGAACGAGAGACCGAAAACCCATTGGAGCGAGTCATCCGCTCAATGGAACGTCATATCGAACTGAGCCTGGACTCTCTCTCCGGTCGAGGAGACTACTACGCGGCCCCGCTCGAACTCGCTGTGCTGCCCAAGGAACAACGTGCTGAACTCAAGGACGATTACCTCCGAATGTTTAAACGCTTCAGAGGCTATCTGCGCGAAGGTATTTCGCAAGGTGTCATACGAGACTGCAACACCACCACCACAGCACGTGCACTGTTAACTGCGCTCGACTGGTCGTTTTACTGGCTTTACGAAATGCCCGAGTCAGAAACCCAAAGCGCCGCATCAACAGTTAGAACACTTTTTACAGGCGGATTAGTGCCTCAACACACCGACTTTAAGTGGCAGGCTTCGGAGAGTCTTTCCACGCTGAATATCAGCGAGGGCTTTAACCGCGAGGCGCAAAATCGCATCAAGCAAGAAGCCTTTTTAAGGGCCGGGACGCGGCATTTTAACCGCAAGGGATTTCACGGTACCTCACTCGATGACATTGCCGAATCCTTAGACGTTTCTAAAGGCGCGTTTTACTACCACTTTGCGAACAAAGAGGCGCTTCTGGCCCAGTGTTACGAGTTTACCCTCGATCAGTTTGACCGAATTACCGCGCAGATCGAGCAAAGTGATATCTCACCACTGGAAAAATTAGGAAAGGTCTGTACGGCCATTTTCGAATTACAAAATTCGGATCAAGGTCCCTTGATCAGGTATAATTCCATCACGGCACTGCCACCAAAACTGCGTCGTGCAGTGCTGCAGAGAACCGAAGATACTCACGACAAATTGGGACAACTCATGGCGTTAGGAGTCTCCGAAGGGTCTATTGGTGCTCAAAACGTATTGGTAGCTCGTCACTTACTGGTCAGCGCCATCAACGCCGCTGTCGATATCGATCAGTGGCGTAAGGTCGACAGCGCGACATCCGCCGCGCATGATTTTTTTGATGTCTTTTTCTTTGGTCTCCAGCCCAGATAAAGATCCGAGGTTCAGATGAATTCGAATGAAATTCCAAGGCTCACATTTGCTGAGGTCCTTGACGTGGTTACACCCAAGCGCGTGGGTGACTATTGGTTTATTGGCGATAGTCTGAAGCCGCAGTTCCGTCTGTTTGGCGGTCAGGTCGTTGCGCAGTGCCTTTTAGCCGCTTACGAAACGGTAGAGGATCATTTTACGGCCCACTCGATGCATTGCTACTTTTTACGGGCCGGCGACGCCAGCGTCCCGATTGAACTCGAGGTGGATCCGATTAGAAATGGGCGTTCATTTTGCACACGCCGCGTCGTCGCGCGTCAGCGTGGGGAAGCCATCTTCAATACGTCAATCAGCTACCACGTTGAAGAGGAAGGGATGTCGCACTCGCTGGGCATGCCGGACGTGATTTCGCCCGAAGAAGCGATACGGTTGAATGCTGAACGAGACGGCCTACTGCCACACTCACTGCTCGACCTTTTTGGCGTCGAGCGCGAGCGCATAACAGAACGACTGCCGGAGGCACAGGAGCCCGTGAGTCAGTCGTGGTACCGCGTCATTGGTCCTTTTGAGGGATGCCTTCGAACCCAGCAAGCGGCGCTCGCCATGATTTCGGACTTTTCGCTGTACAGCACCGCGTTTTCTGCATTTCCCTACGAACGACCTGAAAAAGTATTCGTCGGTGCAAGTCTCGATCATGCCATCTGGTTTCACGATATTCCGAAAATGGACGAATGGGTGCTCTATGACACCTACAGCCCGTGGTCAGGCGGTGCGCGCGGTTACAACCGAGGTTCTCTGTGGAGCAGAGACGGAAAACTCATTGCCTCGACAGCACAAGAAGGACTCATGCGAATTCGGCGCGATCGCTAGTTAACGCGCGTCTCCATCTGTTCCCCAAGCTGAACCAGCGTCAACTCACCCTCGTCAAGGGAGAGTTCATGGAACGACGCGTTGGCCGGATAAACTTGGAGAACGTCCGATCGACCCAGAATGTCAGCAATTACTGCATTGATGACCAAAAAATGGCAAAAGATGACGGTTGGGCCCGTGCATTCTTTGAGGCCAGACAATATCTCTGATCGCCATTCCCAAAGGTCATCGGATTGCTCACTCCACGTTTGCTTCATAAAACCCTGAAGCCACACTTTGCGTTCGCTCAGCGGGACGGGTGAACGCACTTCGGAAAACCGGCTATCAATTTCCACAACTCGCGAGTCGAGCTTGTCCGCCAATGCTTGCGCCGTTTCCTGAGCGCGCTGCAACGGACTTGAAATCAGACTGACATCCGGCGGCACCCGATGCGACAGCGCGTCAGCCGTCGCCTCTGCCTGCTGCTGTCCGAGGGCTGACAAGCCAGGATCTGGGTCTTTTTCCCAGCTTGCGGCTGCCTCACCGTGCCTAACTATCCATAATGTTGTCATCGGTAGGTCACCAGTCGCTCACCACGCTGAGCGCCCATGAGTTGCAAGTGCGACACGTCATTGAACGTCGACAGTGAACACTTACGAGAATTAAAAATAAGGCGCGTGATCGAACAATTAAAGACGGGCTCATAAAACTCATACACCCGATCTGCAGACAAACCGAGTACGTGGCCGACGAGCGTCGCGATCGTCCCACCAGAGGTAAAGATCGCCGACGTCGAACCTGACTCGGCTGACGCCCGCGCGGCCTCGAATGCACTGACGACACCCGCGCTGTAGTCCTGCCAACTCTGAATACCCGCGACCTGACAGTTGGGACTGACCCAATAATTAAAAACGGTCTCGATGATTTTCTGGAAGGACTTGCTGTCTTTGTTCATATCCGCCATGAGCGTTGCAAATCGGGGGTCTTGCTCACACAGTAAGGGCGTCATCACCGCCATTTGCTCATCGGTTTGCACTTCGTTAAGCCGCGGATCGATGACCAGTGATGGCGCGTCCTCTAACTGCGCCAGAATGCGCTCGCCTGTCTCGCGCTGGCGCGACAAATCACCACTGAACGCCGCACTAAAGTGCACGCCACTCTGACTGAGGAACTCGCCCGTAAGGTCCGCCTGCCGTTGTCCTAGGGTGGACAACTGATCGTAGTTGTCTGCGCCAAAAGACGCCTGTCCGTGCCGAATAATGAGTAGGTCTGCCATAGTCAGGTCGCTTACTGCTTAAAACGCAGCGTGTTCGAATAGGGGAAAAAATCTTCAACGAAGCCGTTGCGCAGCTTGTCTTGCAGCTTGAGCCAAAATCCGGCGTCGTAGAGATCATCATGGAACTGATCAAACGCTCTTCGCGCTCGCGCATTACCTGAAAAGAACAGCCGAAACTCCTCTGGGAAAACATCATTGGGGCCCACCGAATACCACGGTTGATCAGACATCTCGTCGTACTCGTCGCGCGGCGGTGGAATCTTCCTAAACGTCACCTCCAGCAACGGCTGAATTTCGTCGTAGTCATAAAAGACCACTCGTCCATGTCGCGTGACCCCAAAATTTTTCAGGAGCATATCGCCAGGAAAAATATTCGCAGCAGCCAGTTCTTTTATGGCGTTGCCATAATCAAGCATTACCGCCGCAACCTCCTCGTCGGTGGCGTCCTTAAGGTAGAGGTTAAGCGGCTGCATACGACGCTCAACGTAACAATGCTTAATAATGAGTGCCCGTCCGTTGACCTCAAGCTGCGACGAGCAGGTTTGTCGCAGCTCGTCCATGAGTTCCTCAGAAAACCGAGACGCCTCAAAAACGAGATTCGAGAACTCTTGGGTATCCGCCATGCGTCCAGCTCTGTCCCACCGCTTTACCAGCTGATACTTGTCGCGCACTTCCTGATGCGTCACCTCTTTGGGCGGCGTAAACCGGTCTTTAATAATCTTAAAAACGTACTCGTAAGACTCAAGCGTAAAGACGGCCATGACCATGCCCTTAATCCCCGGTGCGGGAATAAAGGCATCCTGAGTTGAACGCATGTGACGTGTCGCCGTACGAAAGTAATACGTCTTACCGTGGCGGTGGTGACCGAGGCAACTGTAAATTTCCGAAACCGCCTTACGTGGCATTAACTGCTGTAAAAATAGGACGTATTGAGACGGTATGGACGCGTCGACCATAAAATAGGTCCGCGTGAAGGAAAACAGTTTGGAAATAATGTCGGACCCCAACAGGCAGGCGTCCAGGTAAACAGTCTGATCACCCTCATCACACTCGGTGTGAAGCATCGGCAACACAAAGGGGATCTGGAGACCTTTGCTGGAGATACGACCGACAATATAGGCCGCCTTATTTCTAAAGAAGTGGTGTTCCAGTACGTGAAGCTCAAGGTCGCCCTGACCATCAAATCCGGCCGCCAACACCGCATCGCTCATTACCGTCGCCACGCGATTCACGTCGCGGTCAATATCTTCAAACGGCAACGAGACACGGTAGTCGTGCAGTAAATTCGCCACCGCCGCCTTAATATCTCCCTTCGTGCGGTACTGGTTCAAAACTCGGCGAACATCTACCGGTGGCATGTCGCCTTGCGGCGAAAAAACAAACGCATAGTCGTCTCGAATCCAACGGTGCTCAAAGACGGCATTGAAAATGCTGTTATAAAACGTCTCCGCAATTTCGAAGTTCGTCATCCCACGAACAAGTTGCGCATAGAGGTCGCGCGTCTGAGTCCAAAACGCAAGGTCATCAACGCGATCTGCTGCAATGTACTGAACGACTTCAAGCGTCTCGAGCACCTGCATTTTGTAAATGTCGATGCGACGCATTGAGGCTTCTTGGGTCGCACGCCATTCCGCATTTTCAAATCGCGTGCGCGCTGAGAGCGTTATATTCTCAAACTCGGCAAAGTAGGCGATGAAGCCATTTAAGATTGTGCGGGCTAGCCGGGACTGTTTGTCCATGCCAGGAAGTCTACTGGCCAGCCGGATCCGTGAACAGACGTCTTAACTTACGCATGCCACCGAGCCATCGGTCGTAGCTTCGTGCTTTATTTTGGCGATAGTCCTCAACCTCGGGGTGCGGTAACACCAAGAAAGACTCCGCCTCGAGCCCCAGGATCACAGCCTCAGCAACAGCCTCAGCCGACAACATGCCGTCAACACCGGCGACACCGCCGCCCTCAGTCCCTGCTGTCATCGCAGTGTCTACCGCCTGTGGGCACAGGCAGCTCACCTTAATCCCGTCATCGCCGTGCGTAATAGCCAGGCTCTCGGCAAATGAAACCGCCGCATGCTTGGTCACCGAATAGGGCGCTGAGCCGATCTGAGCGAGCAAGCCTGCCGCCGATGCGGTATTGAGGAAGTACCCGTCACCGCGTTCGATCATGGCGGGCAAACACGCACGAGCGGCGTAGACATGCGACATGACGTGGATTTCCCACATGCGCTGCCACAGATCGTTTTCAGCACCTGTGGCCCACCAAGGCGCACCGTCGACACCTAAAATGCCTGCGTTGGAACAAAACAGATCGATACGCCCAAACTCAGCCTCTACCGCCGCCACCATGGCCGCAATGGCACTCTCGTCGCGCACATCGACCGCGAACGACTGGGCGCCGATCTCAGTGGCAACGGCGGATACCGCGTCACCATTAAGATCGGCAATAATGACCGCCTCAGCCCCTTCATTAACGAAGCGACGCGCAAGCGCCTGACCAATGCCACTGGCGCCGCCCGTCACCACACAGACTTTTCCCAAAATCTTCATGATTAAGCGGCGTACGTCTGCTCAATGAACTTACTGCGGTGGAATGAACCATCGCCGAGCGTCGCATTAATCATCATCAATCGTTTCGCGTAGTGACCGATATCTAACTCATCGGTAATGCCCATACCGCCGTGCATCTGAATTGCCTCGCCGTACACCAGCTTGCTGTTACGATCGATCAGCACTTTAAGGGCATGAATTGTCGTGTCCGCAGAGGCCGGATCGATCTCGTATTCACACAAGGCTTTAAACAGTAATGACTTCGACTGCTCGAACGCCATCATGGTGTCTACCATGCGGTGCTGCAGCGCTTGGAAAGAGCCAATCGCCACACCAAACTGCTCGCGCGTCTTGGTGTATTCAAGCGTCTTCGCGTTCAGCGTCCCCATAATGCCCACCGCCTCTGACGCAAGCGCTAATAACGCGTCGCGAATGACCTCGTTGACCACCTCGAGCGCCGAACCTGCATCGCCAAGCAGGGCGTCCGCACCGAGCTGCACGTTATCAAATGTAATGTTGGCAACCCGCTGCGCATCCATCATCGGGTACAGGACTTTTGACACCCCTTGCGCATTTGCATCGACTAAGAACAGCGACAACCCATGCTCGTCGAACTGCTCGCCGGATGTGCGCGCCAGTACGACCAGTTTGTCCGCGTTCTCACCATTGAAAACAACAACCTTTTCACCGTTCAAGGTGTACCCGTCGCCGCTGGACGTGGCAGACGTCTGACAGTCATTGAGCGCATAGCGACTCTGACGCTCAACGTAAGCAAACGCACCCAGAGTCTCACCGCCGATCACACTCTCCAGAATGGATGTGCGTTGCGCCTCATCGCCGGCACGCGACACTAAACCGCCAAACAGCACGACCGTTGGGAAAAAGGGCTCAACCACAAGACCTTTACCCAACTCCTCCATAACCACCGACAAATCGATGACGCTGCCACCAAAGCCGCCGTCGGCTTCTGCAAAGGGAATAGACAACCACCCCAACTCGGCAAAGGTCTGCCAATTATCGCGACTCATGCCTTCCGCGCCGTCCACAATGGCACGGCGCGTGTCCCAGTCGTAATCGTCTTGTACAAATCTCGCGATCGAGTCGCGGACCATTTGTTGCTCTTCTGTGTAATCGAAGTTCATAGTGTCATTGCTCCGTCAGGAATCTGTCCTTACTCGAGACCAAGTACATACTTGGAGATGATGTTCTTTTGGACCTCATTAGAACCGCCGTAAATGGTTGCTGCACGACCGTACATAAAGGCCCGTCGTGCGTCAGAACCAAACTCGTGTCCCAAAACGCTCGGATCCATGTTGGTCGGTAAAACGCCTTGGTAGTAGGCCGCCAATTCCATACGAAGCTCTTGCGTCGCCTGCTGGAGCTCGGTGCCCTTAATCTTCAGCAACGAGGACTCTGGACCGGGAAACCCACCCGCGGCCATCGTCGCCAGCGTGCGCAGCTCGGTAAACTCAAGCGCCATCAGTTCGACTTCAATATCAGCCATACGCTGCTGGAATCCAGCATCGTCTAACATGCGCTGACCACCATTGGTTTCCTTGGCAGCAGCGTCTTTAATCAGACGCATCGTGCGTTTAATGTCAGCGACACCTGCAATGCCAGTGCGCTCGTGAGCCAGCAGCGCCTTTGCAACAGTCCAACCCTTTCCGACCTCACCCACGACATTCTTCGCCGGCACACGGACGTTGTTAAACTCAACCTCATTAAGGTTGTGCTCGTTATCGATGCCGATAATCGGATTAACCTTGATGCCTTCGGACTTCATGTCCACCAGGATGAAGGTAATACCCTCTTGCTTCTTGCCGCTGTTGTCGGTCCGAACGAGACAGAAAATCCAGTCCGCATGTTGAGCATAGGTGGTCCAAATCTTGGCACCGTTAATAATAAAGTCATCACCGTCGCGCTCTGCTTTTGTCTTCAAGCTCGCCAAGTCAGAACCGGAACCGGGCTCTGAATACCCCTGACACCACCAGTCGTCGCTGTTCAGTATCCGCGGCAAGAAATACTCTTTCTGCTCGTCAGAGCCAAACCCCATAATCACATTCGCCACCATAACGAGTCCAAAAGGGACGACGTCGGGAATACCGCGCAGTGATCGCTCTGACTCCCAGATGTACTTCTGTGTTGCTGTCCAGCCCGTACCACCGTGCTCTTCGGGCCAGTTCGGCGCAACCCAACCCTTGGCGTGCAGCTTTCGCTGCCACGCAACCATTCCCGTAGTGCCCTTAGATTTCAGGTGTGCCTGCATCTCAGCATCGAATTCTGTGTCGAGGAAGTTGCAGACCTCGTCGCGAAACGCGAGGTCTTCGGCCGCTAATGCAATATCCATTGTCTATGCTCCCATGAGTGTGCGTTCGTCGAGGAATGCCGACGAATTTGAACCTTGAGTAGGTTTTTTCAACGGAGAGAATCTAGGCGTTTTGGTGCTTTTTTGCAAGAAAAAGGTGATATGACGCCCGTGCGTTCTCCACGCGTTAATACAGTATAGAAAAGAGTTTACGCTGATACTCTGCGGCCAAGGGGTCGCCCTTTCCAATTGAGGCAATCGTGTCGAGATATAAGCGCTTGGCCTCGCCGTTATTCCAGTCGCGGTCTGCTCGCAACACGGTCAATAAATGATCCAGCGCGTCGCGATGGTGGGCGTCGGTCGTCAACTGCACCGCTAACTTCACTCTGACAGCATGATCCCCTTTATCCGCCAAGAGCTCGGCCTCAAGCGCGGCTATTTCGGGCGACTTTCCTGCGACCCGCTTCAGCTCAATCTGCGCCATGAGTTGCTCATGTAGGGCGTCTCTATCGACCAAGCGAACCTCATTCAATACGGCCTCGGAATCATCCAAACGATTCGCTTCTAACAGCGCACCCGCATATGCCAATGTAATCTCTAGCAACTTGCTGGACTCTTCCCACGCACTTCGCAGCAGTCCAACGGCGCCCGCAGTATCGCCCTGATCAAGGAGCTCCGTGGCCTCTGCCACTTTCGCATCCCATGGCGAGGGCAAGTGCTTTTGTAGTAATTCACGCACCGCTGTCTCTGGCTGTGCACCAGCGAAACCGTCTACCGGCTGGCCATCTTTAAACACCATTACCGTCGGCAGGCTCCGTACGCCCAGCTGACCAGAGATACCTTGTTGCTCATCAGCATTGATCTTGGCCAAAAGAAAGGCACCCGCGTATTCGTCAGCGAGCTTTTCAAGGAGTGGCATGAGTTGTTTGCACGGCGCACACCAATCGGCCCAGAAATCAACGACGACCGGTCGATTAAACGACTCATCAATCAAGTATTGCTGAGCATTATTTTCGTCGATATCAACAACGTGCATAGGAACTCCTCGTTACGACAGGCCCAAAACGTCGGCCATGGTGTAAGAATTTGCTGGCTTGTCGGCTATAAAATGCGCGGCTCTGAGTGCACCGGTTGCAAATGCACTGCGACTGCTGGCTTTGTGCGTGATTTCAAGCCGCTCACCCTCAGAAGCAAACAACACTGTGTGCTCGCCGACGATATCGCCTGCACGGGTAACGGAAAACCCAATCGTCCCCGGCTCACGATTTGACGCGCGATCGTAGCGCGCCACCTGACTCAGGTCAGCGCCCATCGTCTGAGCAATCGCGTCACCCATGGCCAGCGCCGTGCCCGAAGGCGCGTCGATTTTGTGTTTGTGGTGTGCCTCATGAATTTCAATATCAGCATCGCCCAGCACCTTGGCCGACAGCTCGAGTAGCCGGTATGCCAGGTTAACGCCGGTACTGAAGTTTGCAGCGCGGCAGCTCGCGACTGCGCCTAAAGACGCTTCTAACATCGCTCGCTGCTCGTCGGTGAAACCCGTGGTGCCCATGACAATCGGAACCCCCGCCGCCGCACACTGTTGCGCGTAGGCAAGGCTGGATTCGGGCAATGTAAAATCGATAACGACATCGACATTGCTCAGATCAAGCGTGCCACCAACGCGCAGATCAGGAATATCAATACCCAACGCCGATGCGACGCTTTTACCGACAAGGTCGCTAGACTGACGCGCACAAACGCTGACTAAGACGGCGTTTGCATCGGAAAGAACCGCCTGCGCAACAGCGCGGCCCATTCGACCGCCGGCACCGGTGACCGCGACCCGCAGTGTCATCCGTTGAGTCCCTCAAAGAAGCTTTTTACGCCGTCAAAAAAACTGGATTGACGAGGCGATTGCTCTCCAGCAGCACCCAAGCTGGTTCGAAACTTATCCAAAAGTTCTTTCTGCTCGGCATTAAGATTGACCGGCGTCTCAACCACGGCACGGCATAATAAATCACCGACAGGACCGCCACGAACGGGCTGCACACCCTTGCCTCTAAGCCGGAACAACTTCCCCGTCTGCGTCTCCGCCGGAATACGCAGCTTTACACGTCCATCCAGGGTCGGAATTTCGTGCTCACCACCCAGCGCCGCATCAGCAAAACTGATGGGGAACTCGCAATACAAGTTGCGCCCATCGCGCTCAAATAAGGGGTGCTGACGAACCGATATCTGGACGTACAGGTCGCCGTTTGGACCGCCCGAAGGACCTGCTTCGCCTTCACCACTCAGCCGAATACGGTCGCCGGTATCCACACCGGGCGGGACTTTGACCGACAGTGTCTTTGTCTTTTCGACCAAGCCTTGTCCGTGACAACTACCGCAGGGATGCTCGATGATTGTGCCGCGCCCGCGACACGTAGGACAGGTTTGCTGCACCTGAAAAAAGCCCTGCTGCATGCGCACCTGGCCACTACCACCACAGGTCCCGCAGGTGGTCGCCGACGTTCCAGATTTTGCACCTGTGCCGTCGCAAGGGTCGCAGTGCTGTAACGATGGAACCTTGATTTCTGCTGTTTTACCGCGGACCGCGTCTTCCAGTGACACCTCAAGCGTGTAGCGCAAATCTGACCCGCGTTGTGGCCCTTGTCGACGCCCACCGCCGCCACCACCAAAAATGTCGCCGAACACGTCGCCAAAAATGTCGCTAAAACCACCACCTTGGAAACCGCCGCCGCCCATTTGAGGATCAACGCCTGCGTGGCCGTATTGATCATAGGCCTGCCGTTTTTCGGTATCGCTCAGGATCTCATAAGCTTCTGAGGCCTCTTTAAACTTTTCGTCGGCGTTTACATCATCCGAGTTGCGATCGGGATGATACTTCATCGCAATGCGGCGATAGGCCTTCTTGATATCCTGAGCTGAGGTCGATTTCGCCACCCCAAGCACTTCATAATAATCACGCTTTGACATAGTGCTTCCTGTTGCCAGAATCACGGCAACTCATTTAAAAAAAAACGGATTCCAACCCAAAGTTGAAACCCGTAGCGCGTTTACAGAGTTAAAAACCTGCGCGGTTCAACCCGCTTTGCTCAACGCTTGTCGTCTTCGCGAACCTCTTCGAACTCAGCATCGACAACATCGCCGTCGACCGCATCTTCCTCAGGAGCCTGCTCACCGGGAGCTTCACCCGCTTCAGCTTGCGCAGCATACATTTTTTGCGCAACACCACTGGTCACTTCAGTCAACTTGGTTGTTGCTGCTTCGATCACGTCTTTATCGTCGCCTTTAACAGCCTCTTCCGCTTCCGTAATCGCCGCTTCAATGGCCGCGCGCTCGTCATCACTGGCGTGCTCTCCCGCCTCTTCAAGCGTTTTCTTCGCCGCGTGGATCATACCGTCCGCGCTGTTGCGCGCCGAAATGATCTCTTCAAACTTCTTGTCGGCCTCAGCATTAGCCTCAGCATCGGCAACCATTTGCTCGATATCGTCGTCCGACAAACCGCCCGACGCCGTGATGCGGATCGACTGCTCTTTACCCGTTGCCTTATCTTTTGCCGACACGTTCAAGATCCCGTTCGCATCCAGATCGAAGGTCACCTCGATCTGCGGCATACCGCGCGGTGCTGGTGGAATGTCGGCCAAATCAAACCGACCCAGCGACTTGTTTGTTGCCGCCTGCTTTCGCTCGCCCTGAACAACATGAATCGTCACCGCCGTCTGGTTGTCGTCGGCTGTTGAAAAGACCTGTGATTTCTTCGTTGGGATCGTCGTATTTTTTTCAATCAGTGGCGTCGCAACACCGCCCATCGTTTCGATGCCAAGCGTGAGAGGTGTGACGTCGAGTAACAAGACGTCTTTCACGTCACCGGCTAAGACCGCACCCTGAATGGAGGCACCCATAGCAACTGCCTCGTCTGGATTGACGTCCTTACGCGGCTCCTTACCAAAGAAGTCTGCAACGGCCTGCTGAACCATTGGCATGCGGGTTTGACCACCCACAAGGATCACGTCGTCGATCTCGGCTTTTGACAATCCCGAGTCTTTGAGCGCAACTTTTAAAGGCTCCAACGAGCGCTTCACCAACGCTTCAACCAACGACTCAAGTTTCGACCGACTGAGCTTTACGACCAAGTGTTTTGGTCCGGTGGCATCAGCCGTGATGTAAGGCAGGTTCACCTCGGTCTGTTGGGAGCTTGAAAGCTCGATCTTCGCCTTTTCAGCGGCTTCTTTGAGACGCTGCAAGGCAAGTGGATCACCGTGCAAATCGATTCCGTTCTCTGCCTTAAACTCCTCGGCGAGAAACTCAATGAGGCGAAGGTCAAAGTCTTCACCACCGAGGAACGTATCGCCGTTAGTCGCCAGCACTTCGAACTGATGCTCACCGTCAACTTCAGCAATCTCAATAATCGAGATGTCGAACGTACCACCACCCAGATCATAGACCGCAACCGTACGGTCGCCCTGCGCTTTATCCATGCCGTAGGCAAGCGCGGCCGCCGTTGGCTCGTTGATAATGCGCTTAACTTCAAGACCCGCAATGCGACCTGCATCCTTGGTTGCCTGTCGCTGAGAGTCATTAAAGTACGCAGGCACTGTAATGACCGCCTCGGTCACCGACTCGCCGAGGTACTCCTCCGCCGTCTTCTTCATCTTACGAAGGACTTCAGCCGCCACCTGAGGGGGGGCCATTTTCTCGTCTTTCGCTTGAACCCACGCATCGCCGTTATCAGCCTTTACGATGCTGTAAGGGACCATCTTGATGTCTTTCTGAACCACATCGTCTTCAAATCTGCGACCAATAAGACGCTTCACTGCAAACAAGGTGTTCGTTGGATTTGTCACTGCCTGACGCTTTGCCGACTGGCCTACCAAGACCTCATTGTCGTCCGCATACGCAACGATCGATGGCGTTGTGCGTCCACCCTCGGCGTTTTCAATCACACGCGGCTTACCGCCTTCGAGCACTGACACACAGCTGTTTGTGGTGCCGAGGTCAATCCCAATAATCTTTCCCATCTCTTTCTCTCCTACGACCGGGAGGTCCCGGCAACTTATCTTGTCTTTGTAAATGGGTCGCTCTGTGCAAATTTCAAGCGCCCGACGTTAAAAACTTATGCACTCGACTTGGAAACCATGACCATCGCAGGACGCAGCAGCCGCTCTCTGAGCAAGTACCCTTTTTGCATCACGGCGATGACCGTGTTGGGCTCCACGTCAGGGTTTTCAACCATGCTCATGGCCTGAGCGACCTGAGGGTCAAACGACTCGCCGTGCGGGTCGACAGGCGTAATACCGTTCTTTGATAGCACATCGACAAGACTCTTCAGGGTCAGCTCTACGCCCTCGACAACGGCGGTCACGCCCTCAACATCTGAGCCCTTTGATGCCTCGAGTGCACGCTCGAGGTTGTCCACCACGGGCAGCAAGTCTTGTGCGAATCGCTCGAGTGCAAATTTACGTGCTTTCTCAGTGTCCAGTTCGGCGCGACGCTGCGCGTTGATCGCGTCCGCCTGCGCTCTGAGAGTGGCGTCTTTCGCAAACGCCAACTCCTCTTGCAACGCCTCCAGTTCACTCAGTTCATCGGTTTCGATATCCTCAGAATCAACTGCATTGCTGTCGGTCTGTGACTCGACTGCATCTTCTGGAATCTCGTTGTTTTCGGTTGACATGCGATCGCTCCCACACCCAGTTTTGTTCGATACCGGAAAGATGGGGAGTCGTTTTCTATTTTCAAGGCGCTTTTGTCTAACTTTTGGAGATATTTACGTTTTTTTAGGCTCCACAACTGCTTTGATTAGCTGCAGTTGTCGATAAGCGCTGTCGACGAGGGCTGATGAACACGGCTATCGAGAGAGTGCCGCAGTAAGCAGGCGGGCTGTTATATCCACCAGCGGAATGACACGTTCGTAGGCCATTCGCGTCGGGCCAATGACCCCGAGGACGCCCACAGGCTGTGTTCCCTGAGCGTATGGGGCGGTGATCACACTGTAGTCGCCCAACACCTTGTACCCGGCCTCCTCGCCAATAAAAATCTGTACACCGTCGGCTCGGGAGCAGCGATCAAGTAACTCCAGTAAGTCACGTTTGCGCTCAAAGGCATCAAACAACTCTCGAAGCTTATCCATGTCATCGGCACCGGCCTGCTGGAGCAGACGGTTCTCACCGGCCACCACGTACTCCTCAGGCGCATCTTCGACGTCCATTGCATCCTTTGCCAGTTGCAGTGCCGCCTCAAGGTGATCGTCGATATGAGCACGCGCTTGCGCCATTTCCCCGACCAGCAACTGCTTAACCTGCGACAAATCGCTTCCCGCATGGCGGTGATTAATCCAGTCCGCCGCCGATCTCAACTGCGCCTCGCTAAGAGGACGCGACAACTCAATGACTCGGTTTTGAACTTCGCGCTCGTTTACCACCAAAATGACCAATACGCGTGAGTCGGACAGCGGTAAAAACTCTATTTGCCGAAGTTGTGATGCTTTTGGTCGAGGGACGGTCACGATGCCGGCTTGTGACGTGACCTGGGTCAAAAGGCTCGACGCCGAGGCAATGAGATCAGCAGAAGGCCGACTCGGATTTAGCTCGTGCCGTAATGTTTGAATAGCCGTTTCATCAATGGGGCCCATTTGCAGCAAACTGTCGACAAAAAGTCGGTACCCCTGCGCCGTGGGCACCCGGCCTGCGGACGTATGCGGCGACGACAAGTAGCCTCGCTCTTCAAGATCAGACATGACGTTACGGATCGTCGCAGGACTCACCGACAGGCCACTTTCCACATGCAGCGCCTTGGAACCGACGGGCTGTCCCTCGCGTATGTGCATGTCAACAAGCGTTCGCAAAAGCGATGCGGCACGTGTTGATAGACCTTCAGATGACATTCTGCTCTCCTCGACGTTGTGTTGTAGCACACACCCCCCAACGGGCAAAGCGCGAAATTGATCTGGTGTTTATCGTCCTGTGGTGTTCCGAATCATTGAAACCTGAGCTATAACGTCAGTGTGAAAGGGCCATAATAACGATGCTGACCGACCTATCCATTCGCGACTACGCCATTGTCCAGCGCCTCGATGTAGAGCTGCGCGGTGGCATGACCTGTGTCACAGGTGAGACTGGTGCGGGAAAATCAATTTTATTGGATGCGCTGGGACTGTGTATTGGCGATAGAGCAGACGCTCGAGCCGTACGGGCCGGTGCCGATCGCGCCGAAATATCGGCCTTGTTTTGTGTCGAAGACCTCCCACTGGCGCGTGATTGGCTTGAGCGTGCGGCACTTATTGAGGGCCATGAGTGCTTAATTCGACGCACCGTGACGCAAGATGGCCGATCGCGCGCCTTTATTAATGGCACCCCGGCGACATTAGCGCAGTGCTCGGAGCTGGGGGAACTCCTGGTCGACATACACAGCCAGCATGCGCATCAGTCACTATTGCGGCGTGCTGTACAACGGGCCTTGCTCGACGCATTTGCAGGCACCGAGGCCGACGCACACGCCGTGGCAGAAGAAGCCCAGATCCTTCGTGATCTCAAGCACGAGCTTGAGGTCCTGCGCGCTTCGAGTAACGAAGTGGCGGAACGCCGAGACCTGCTCAACTATCAGATTAATGAACTCGCAGAGCTCGCGTTTGGCGAATCGGAGCTTGAGACACTTGAGAACGACCAAACACTGTTAAGTCATGCGACGTGGATCATGGAAACGGTTCACGGGGTTGCCGGGCAGTGCGCAGATCTCGGTGATCAACTGCGATCCTCTGTTAGTGCCCTGACCGATGAACGACTCGGGCCCAAGATTGAGGAAGGTCGCGATCTCATCGCGTCCTCTCAAATTCAACTGGAGGAAGCAGCATCGGAGCTGACCCGCTACCTCGACGCGATTGAACTGGACCCGCAACGATTGCGAGAGGTCGAAGCGCGTTTGGATGTTGCCTACACGCTGTCGCGCAAACACCGTATTCAGCCGGCGGCTCTGGCAGGGCATCTGCAAAAGCTGACCGACGAGCTCGAAGGCCTTGAGCAGGGCGACCTGAGTATCGAACGGCTCGAAGCAGAGATCAGCAGTCGACAAGCATCTTGGACTGAGCGCGCAAAAAAACTCACTCAAAAGCGGACAGTGGGTGCAAAGAGACTCGCAAAACGCGCGATGGAACTATTGGCCCAGCTCGCTATGGATCGCTGTAGCGTTGAAGTTGGCTTTATCGATCTTGCGCCCGAGAGTATCGACCCGCGTGGCCTAGAAGAAATCGAAATCTGGATTGCGACAAACCCAGGCAGCCGGCCCGGACCGCTGAGTCGAGTCGCATCGGGAGGCGAGCTCTCACGAATATCACTCGCGCTGCAAGTGGCGGTCGCGGATAACGCCACGGCACCGACGATGATTTTTGACGAAGTCGATGTGGGTGTAGGTGGTGCGATTGCCGACATCGTCGGGAAGTTACTCAACACCTTGGCCGAGAACGTACAAGTGCTGTGTGTGACGCACCTACCGCAGGTAGCAGCCAAGGGGCAGCATCACGTTAAAGTAAGCAAAGCGGGGGACAAGGTTGTGACAACAAAACTAGACTACTTGTCAGAGGATGAGCGTGTTGAAGAGCTCAGCCGAATGCTGGGCGGCGCAGTGGTCACCCCGGCGACGCGCGAGAACGCCCGAGAGCTATTGGCCGCGCGCTAGCGCTTTTTCCTCACGTAAAGAACCAGCGAATGATCAATAATCTCAAAGCCCTGCTCGGCGGCAATGGCGTGCTGACGTGCTTCAATTTCACTGTCGACAAACTCGATCACTTCATTAGTGTCCACGTCGACCATGTGGTCGTGATGATCGTCAGTGGCAAGCTCGAACACAGAGTGACCCGATTCGAAGTTGTGTCGCTCCACCAAGCCCGCCGTTTCAAATTGAGTTAACACCCGGTAGACCGTGGCAAGGCCCACGTCATCGCCCGCGTCCCGAAGTCGCTGATACACGTCTTCAGCACTCAGGTGCGCACCCTCATCGGTCGATTCGCTCAAAATCGACAAGATATTGATTCTGGGCAAGGTGACTTTTAGCCCCGCTCGCTTTAAATCGACATTTTGGTTTGCCACAGTATTTCCTCGAAGATGTTGATTAGGGGTATGATGCCAGTCGTCTACATTACAGGAAAGTCTGCCTTGAAACGTCGTTCGCCTAATCTCTTTACTTCGCCGCTATTACTGTCCCTTCTCGTGTCGCTCACGACGGTGGCCGGCTGCAGCAACATTGGCTTTCCTGGTGTTTATCGGATCAACGTGGATCAGGGGAACATTGTCGATCAAGACATGGTCGATCAGTTGAAGCCAGAGATGACGCGCCGACAGGTCCGATTTGTCCTGGGGACGCCCATTATTGAAGATACCTTTAACAATGATCGCTGGGACTATGTGCGGGTGCTTCGTCGGGGCGACGACGTACTCTTTCGCACGCAGCTTACGGTGATTTTTGAAAATGACGTGTTAGCCGACGTAGAGGGTGACTTAGTCAGCGAAAATTGGCCTGAGCCTGAGCCAGAAGTGGACGCAGATGTGGATACAGATGCGGAAACAGACACAGGGTCTGAGGGCGAGGAGAACACTGACGTCGAAGTAACTGCTGACGCCAACCGTTAACCGCGCTCTGCTTTCGCCTTTTCAGCCCTCGCGCGACGAACGGCTTTAGGATCCACTAAAAGGTCTCGGTACACTTCAACCCGCTCGCCTTCGGCCAACACGTGTGTGCCGGCAACGGCCTTCCCAAAAACACCGAGTCGCATTGCCTCAGGCTCCACCAAACCATCGAAGAAACGACCTAAATTGGCCTGCGCAACGGCTTCGGTCGCCGTTGTCCCGGCTGCAACCGACAATTTTTCAATGCGTTGCTTGTCGGGTAAGGCATAAGCCACTTCGACGTTCAACATCTCGGACATAGGGTTTTAAACGCTCTGTTTTTGCAGTTGATTGGCTCGCTTTACCATGGCGTCGACCATGTCGTTCGCAACGGTTTCAAACAGCCGGCTCGCGGCCATCTTAATAAGTCCTGTGCGCAATTGAAATGTCAGCTCAAGAGATACTCGACACGCCTCGTCACTCAGGGCCTCAAAACGCCACTCACCGCCTAAAGAATCAAAAGGCCCGTCTTCGAGTGCCAGAGAAATAGCGCTTGGTGGCGCGTTGGTGTTTCGCGTGACGAAAGACTGTTTCACACCCGCCTTGGAGAGCTCAAGTCGGGCGACTACCCCTCGCTCTGTTGTCTCAAGAATCTCTGCATCGCTGCAACCTGGCAAAAATTCTGGATAGCGCACAATGTCGGCGACAAGCGCGTACATGGTCTGTGCCGAATGAGCCAGTAATGCAGTTTTATAAATAGTCGTCGCCACAGCCTGCCCTTCAACCCGCCACGCGCATAAACGCCAGAACGCTCAGCGTAAAACACAACACGGGGGTGAGCCACCGCACGACAAAAAACCACAGATAAAAAACGTAAAAGGGTTCTTGAAATGTCTCGGTACGAAGAATGGGGCGCGGCACCCGCCAGCCTGCAAACAGAGCGGTCAGGCCCAATACCGCAGGCACAAGCACAGGTACAAGCCATGAATCCATGGTCAAGCGGGTCGCTTGATGGGTTATGGCTAACGATGCCGACAGCCACAATCCCAAGGCGACAAGCCCCATAGCAATGGGTCTGGGCACGTAAAGCTCACGCCGCAAAATCGAGACCATAGGCTCGACGAGTGCAATCAACGCCGCCAAACTCGACAGTAGAATTGACACCATGACGAGGACACCGTAAAGCTCACCGGTCGGCAGATTGACGAAAGCGTAGGGAATCGCCACCACAAAAAGCGCCAACCCTTGTGTCATTTCAACGTCAACGGCCGCCGTTATCGCAACGATAATAATCGCCAGCAGAAGCATGGCCGCCGTATCGAGGATTCCGACCGCGATGACCGATCGAATCAAGGGCAGTCCCCGTGGCGAACGGCTTCCAAAGACCAAACCTACGCCAACACCTGCGCCCAAGCTGGATAAGGCAGTCAACGCGGCCGTCACCACGCCCTGCTGCGTTAATTGCTCGGGTCTGAATTTGAAAATCCATTCGTTAGCCGCTGACAAATCTCCAACCTCAAACGCAAAGCCTAAGCTTGCGTAGATCATGAGTAGGATCATCGGCATAAGTAACCACCCAGCGAGCAGCAGGACCACCTGTGGTCCGGGCAATGCCGCACACATGACGACGAAAATGAGCACACCGAGTATTTTTAAGTGGTCAGCGGTTTGAATGTTACTCAGGCTCGCCACAATGTCGGTGGCACTTGCTGAGTTCCACTGATTCTCGTAGACCGCAAGGGTCGCCTCAGCGCCTAACACCATCGGGACGAGCAATAAGGTTGCGACCAGAAACGCCAACAATGCCTGCAACGCACCGATCCAACGCCAGCGCGTATCGCGCCCCGCGAGCGATGCAACCCATTGGACTGAGCCCATAGGAGAGCTTCGCCCCATACTTCCAATGCTCAGTTCCACCACCAACACAGGACACACAACCACGGCAAGCACGGCGAGGTACACCAACAAAAACGCACCACCACCCTGCTCGCCAATGACGTAGGGCAAACGCAACACGTTACCCAAGCCAAGGGACACGGCTAACAAGGCAAAAATGAGCGTCGTACGCCCCCGCCACGGCTGTTGAACGTTACTGTCCAATTCGACCTTCCATTGAGCTAAGTTACGACTATAAACATCAGACACTGACATGAGCCATGCGTATAATGAAGCCATGGGTAAAACAAAAAAACCGTCAGACAACACCATAGCGCAGAACAAGCGCTCGCGTTTCGAATATCACCTGTTAGATACATTCGAGGCGGGAGTCGCCTTAATGGGCTGGGAGGTCAAAGCACTTCGAGCCGGGCGTGTTCAGCTCACAGACGCTTTTGTGGTAATGACGAAAGGCGAAGCCTTCCTGCTGGGCTCGCAAATAGCACCCTTGGAGACTGTTTCAACACACTATGTGGTGGAGAAAACCCGCTCGCGCAAACTACTTCTGCACAAAAAAGAGCTCGCTAAGATCAATGAGGCGCTGACACAAAAAGGTCAAACCTGCGTGTGCACAACGCTGTATTGGAAAGGTCATTTGGTCAAAGCAAAAATTGCGATTGCTCAGGGAAAGAAGTTACACGACAAGCGTGACACCGAGAAGCAACGTGATTGGCAGCGCGACAAGGCCCGCATTGTGAGAGACAACGTCAAGCAGTGATCTTAAGAACCTCACGCAGTGATCTTAAGAAGCTCAAGCAGTCACCTTAAGAACCTCAAGCAGTGACCTTAGGAGAGCCCCGCGTAGGTGTTCCATCCGCCCAGCACCAATGCGACCACCAAGGCAATTGGCCGATAAGCCGCGCCGCCAACGCGGTGAAATAAGCCACTCCCCAACTTATCGCCCAGCACCCCAAGCGGAATAGCCAAGAGCAATAAAAGCAAAGGCGTTGCGGTGACCATGCCTGCAACACTGAACATAAAAAACGCGAGAACATTGGAAGCGAAAAAAAATGCCATTAGAAAGGCTCTCGCCGCCGCCGGTTCTGAAATAACCGCCATGGCGTAGACCACCACGGGCGGACCTGGAATAGCAAACGCACCGTTCATCAGACCCGATAACACGCCCGTGGCCGACGTCACCGACGCCGGCGCCTTGCGCTGCGCGGAGGGCTTGATAAATGCCGTAACGAGGGTGGCCGCGATAACGCTAATGCCAATCCACAATTGAAACTGTGCCTTTGACATGCCGCTTAATAGATAAACACCCACCGCCGTGCCCACCAAAGACCCCAAGATCATGGGCACAAACTGATCCGCTGGAAATCGGCCCCACCACTCTTTGTAGCTCGTTGAACTCACCACGATGGTGAGGCTTGCAGCCAGAACCACCGCCTCGGCAGGCAGAAGCAGCAAAGAGAAAACGGGAACGGCGATCATGGCAAACCCAAAACCCGTGAAAGCCCTTAACAGTGCCGCCAAAAATGCTGTCCCGACAACCGCCGCAAGTTGAAGTGGCGGCAGTATCTCAAGTATCGAATCCATTTAGTGATGCCCATCCCAGTCAGGAGCCGTATCTTAGGGCAATGATCCCGCGGACTCACTTGAAATTTTAAGCATCACTAATAAGCCGCCGGATCCCTCGTGCGCTTACTCAGGTGGAGATTCCGGTGCAACCCGATCGCCGCGATCCTTAGAACGTAACCGTGCCTTCCTGCCGTCGGAAAGTCTCTGCGGGCTCGGCGGTCTGAATAAGTACGGCGCGGCCTTGAGGCGCTGGTCTGTCTCGAGTGAGAGCAAGACATCGACGCCAATGTCGTGAATAAGGACGTGATATCGGGCCGTTGACTCTCGCATTGCTGACAGGCTTCGGGTCAGCTCCTCGCGCGTCATCGTCTCCGATTCGATCACACGCCGCAGTCGTCGCTCTGTTTTCCTTAAGTCTCTGCGCGCCAGCAAAACATCCTTTGTATGCGCTTTTATCAAAGGGCGCACGGTTTCTCGCACTTCCGGCGACACCCCTTTAAGGGCCCAGCCCAGAGGTTTCGGATGATTGTTGCCTTGCTTGATAAAATGCCCACCGATCAAACCAGCAAGCAGCAAGTTTATGGCGACGGAGAGAATAACTAACCCCAGTAATGCTCTGTGACTCATATCAATTTACTCCTCACCAATGACAGTGAAGCTGTATTGCTCAGCATTAGACCAATCTTCTGACGGCACATAAGCCATCGTCCCCAGTGCAACACCGACACTCAATGTCACACTGGCCGCCACCGACGACCGCCACGAGCCAAACGCAAACAGATCTGCAATACGCTCAAGAGCAGCGCCCAAGCGCGCCTCAAGAGCCGGTTTTTGCGTATACGACTGTGAAATTTGCAGCGCGACTGCCTGAGCATCGAGGCTGGCTGTCACCGCCGACTGATTAAGCCACTCGTCCAACGTCTGCTCTTGTGTGTGCAGCACTTTCAAACCGTCGCTCTCGGCCAGCGCACTCAAGACAGCTTGCCGCTCTGCATCGGGCCACGCACTCTGCTCCGCGCCCAAGGCCTCTATGAGCAAGCGTGCTCGACGGTGTGATTCGCGTTCTGGGCTCATTGGTCTGTCTCCAAGTGCTTTTTTAAGTTGCCACGAGCCCGACACAGCAGTGACTCCACGGCACGAACCGAGGAACTCATGATGAGCGCGACTTCACGGTTCGTAAAATTTTGATAATAAGTCAGGACCAGCGCCGTACGCTGGCTCTCGGGGAGCTCGTACAAGGCGCCGTCGATGCTCGCAACACCGGGCATCTCGTGCGTATTTGGTGCCTGCGCAGCCACCTCCTGAGCGTCCTCAAGAGTCTTGTATCCGGGCTTACGCAAGAGATCGATGCATCGGTTGTGCGCAATGCGATGCAGCCAGGTGGTCAGCCGTGACTTCTCTGGTTTGAAGCGATCGGAGCGCTGCCACAGCACCAACATTACGTCCTGCGCGACATCTTGCGCCAAATACTCATCACCCAAGATGCGCCGGGCATAGACCTCCACGGCAGGTAAGTGACGCGCCACCAGGTCCGCGTAGGCGCGACGGTCACCCTGGCACACACGCGCCACCAGCTCTGATTCATCGCGACCCACTCGATCGGTTTCGACGTTTTTCAGGACGCGTCTGAAGGGCCTCTTCGTTCTGAGTTACTTTCTTTTGAGCGCCTCTGGTCCCGACCCCGCTTCATTCGACGCTCCGCGTCGTCTCGAGAGTCTTTGAACTCGCGCTTGGTCAGCTGTCCATCACCGTCAGCGTCTATTCGATTGAATGCCGACATTCGCCGTTCTTCAGTGGTCAAGACGCCGTTGCCGTCGGTGTCTTCTTTATCAAAGCGCGAAAGCGCTTCTTCAGCACGATCACTAACAACACGACTCACCTCGTCGCGACTGACCTCACCGTCTCCGTTGAGATCCATGCGCATGTCGGGCGATCCACGCCGCTCAGGCATCGTGAACTCGTCTCGACTGATCATTCCGTCATCGTTTGAATCGAGCTGCTTAATCATTTTGGACACCCGTTTGCCGTCTGGCTTGCGGTCGCGATGATCGTCAGCCATGACAGGGAGCGAGAGTGCCACACCCAAACAAAATAGTGCCGTCGTTAGTCCTTTCATTGGTCTGTCCTTAGCGCCACATTGGCGTTTTTAGTCTCTGGTCATAGTAGTACGTCTAACGCCGAGTGATCCCGTCTACTGCGCAATGAACTTTTTTTTTGCAATTTGCGATTATTATCTTGCAACTTTATTCGCGTTTTGCGAATATTTCTCTCGAGCGGCACTCATCGGCACGCTCAATCGTCTTGGTCTTTCTGAGTTGGACCCTACACACAGGGTCCTTTTTTCCAAAAACCCTCAGAAACACTCTGTACAGAAAAGGAGATTAAGTCATGATTTACAACGTTTCATGGTTAGAAAACAACGCCATTCAACGCGTCTTCTTCCGATCGTTTGGTTGCGCTCAGTTCTTCATTTACCGCCTTCAGCGTAACAGTGACTGCCAAAACATTGCACTCGAAGAGGCCGAGCTTCAAGCCGCCTAAAAATCGCATTTTGCGAAATAGACCCCAAAAAGCATGGACGTGGTCTGACCAACACCGCTAAACGTCGCGCGCCGCGCGCTCGGCTAGAGTGAATTCCCAGCGTTGAGGTGGGATTTGAGCGCGCTACAGCAAGTCAAATGCAATTGTTAGCGCACTCACTGTTTGCGTGAGCTCATCGGACCCGTAAGGCTGAACCGTGCCCACGCCCCAAACAGGACTGGGGAACACCGCGTCGTCTTCAAAACGCACCACGTGATGCACGTGAAGCTGGCGAACGACGTTACCCAGCGCGGCAATGTTGAGCTTGTGCGGTGAGTAAAGTTGGTCAAGCGCCTTAGACAGACGAATCGACTCACCCATCAGGAGGTGTTGCTGTTCATCAGCCAGCTCATGGATCTCAGCCACACCGGGTACCTTCGGCACCAAAATCACCCAAGGGTAGCGCTGATCGTTCATCAACCGAACCTGACACAGGTGCCAATCGGCAATGAGCACGGTGTCTTGCTCTAGCCGAGCGTCGAGTTCAAAAGCGTGTGGATCGTCCATCATTGCGTCACGGAGGGGAGGACTGAAACAGCATCACCGATGGCGATGTCCCCGGACTCAATAATTTTAGCGCACAGGCCACCGTGACCGATCATTGCGGCGACACCCCCTTTGCCAAGATTTTCTTCCATGCGTGCGCAGGGGTGACACAGCTGGGTTGCCTCAAACACAGCCGTACCAATTTGAAACCGCTGACGTCGCAAGGCATTGAGATTCACACCCTTCACCACCAAGTTGCGACGCAACAGTCCGGGGTCTATCTCATCGCGACCTAAGAAATGCGCCGCCTGCGCAATGAACTCCTCAGAGATAATGGATACCTGCCTCCCGGAGCCGGGCGTCTTGCCCATGCGGTGATCACCTTCTAAGCCGAGCGTCGCCACTGCCTGTGTAGACTTTACTGACAGTAAGGACTCACGTCGTCTAGGTCGAACACCGATCCAAGTCAGCTCGCCCGGCGCGAGGTCTCGCGCGTAACGGTCGAGGGGGTTAGGTCGCTTTGTCATACTTTCTCCCTGGTACTCATTGCTAAGCCACCACTGCGTTTAACGCAAAGAATACGGCAAGGGCCACAAGAAGGCCGATGAGTAAGTCCTTTCGCCACAAGGTCACCCCAGCCATGATACCAAGCGTCAGAAACTCAACGGGACCGGCCTCGAGTTGCCCACCGGGACCGGTAAGTGTTGTCACGACCAAGGCGGCCATTACTGCAGGCCCAACGTGATCGAGAATTCGGATAACTCGGTCAGGGAAAGTGACGCCTGAGAGTAGCACCACAAACGATGCGCGCATTGCATAGGCCCCCAAGCCCGCCAGCACGATGCCCCAGAAAAGACTCATGACCGCCTCCATTCGGTGACACTGGCCACGAAAAGCGAGGCCACTACCGCAACGATGAGACCCAGCTGATTGTCGAGATGAGCAAACCCTAGCGCAATACCTGCGCTAAGTACCGCCGTCACCACTTGGGCCCGACGCCGAATCGCCATTAGCAAAAGGCCGAGGAACATGAGCGTTATGGCAATCTCTATGCCGATTCCTTCTGGAATGATGGGCGCAAGAACAATGCCCAAGCCCGTAAAGAGCACCCACATGCCCCAAAAGGTAAAACCCGCCGTGAGGTAATAACGACGAAAATCGTCGTCATCGCTGAGGTCGCGCACCTGCGTTAAAGCGAAGACCTGATCGATCAATACATAGGGGCCGAGCCAACGAAACCATCGAGGCTGCACCTGAAATCGTGGGGCGAGCGTGACCGAGTAGAGAATGTGTCGGGCCGTCACAATCAGCGTTGTGGTGATAGCGGCGGATACCGCAGCGCCCTCTCCCACCAACGTAATCAACGTCATTTGGGCAGAGCCACCAAACATAATGACGGAACTCGACCAGCCAAGGAGCTTCGAGACACCAGACTCCACCACCATCACACCGAAAAGCAGCGCAAACGGTAAGGCAGGCAGAAACAGCGGCACCATGTCGGCAAAAGCCGCTCTGACAATGGGCGGGGTATTTTTCATGCGCGCAGTGTACTCGACTTATTTCATCGTGGCTGTCCACACCATCATGTATACTCAAAGCCATGGGGGCGTTACGGATTCGACGACGGTAACGAAACCTGCGGTGCATGCCGTGATGGTAGCCAATCACGTAAATCCAAAGCTGCAAACTATTAGTTGCCAATGACGACAACTACGGTGCACAACTGGCTGCGTAAGTAGCCCTTTGTAACACCATCCAGGTGCTTCGGCCCTGGCGGTCTAACCTAAGATGCCAGTATCGAGGGTGTGACTGTCATTCAGAACTGGACCGCGGTGGCTTATGTCTCGGGAGTCGCCGTCAAATTTTACGAGAATCGCGGTCTACGTCCTGACCGTTGGGCTGTTGACCGTTAAATTAATTAACGGAAACTAAGCATGTAGAGCCAAAGGCAGAGTACTGGCGGACGCGGGTTCAACTCCCGCCGCCTCCACCAAAAACAGAAAAGGGTCGCCGCAAGGTGGCCCTTTTTTGTTTTCAGCGGCTGTGACAGCTGAACCCGCGCCCGAAGGGAAGGGTGGCCGCAGCGAAGCGGAGGTCTGTCGAGCGGCAGCGAAGACTCAAACTCCCGCCGCCTCCACCAAACGTAGAAAGGGCAGTCTGAAAAGACTGCCCTTTTTGCGTTTTATGGAACTGGTGAAAGACTGAATACGCGCCGGTACGGCGCGGGTCGCCAACACGACGTTGGTGGGTCGCGGAGGCCATGGACGGCCGAGAGCGACCTCAAGACGTTGGCAAGATCCTCATCGGTGCGCCTGATAGCGAAGACTCAAACTCCCGCCGCCTCCGCCAAACGCGGAAAGGGTAGTCTGAAAAGACTGCCCTTTTTGGTTTTATGGAACTGGCAAGAAGCTGGATTCGCGCCGGGACGGCGCGGGTGGCCGAGAGCGACCTATGTCAACGTCTCTGGGATTATGCGGTGAAGCCAAGTCAAGAGTTACGCTTTGAGTCCTCTAAAAAAGGCAACGTTCTGAGAAATCCTCAACCGACCATAATCAATTCGAATATTTAATCCCAATCAATTCGCACACCATCATCGTCAACTTCACTGTACCGGCATCCACAAGACGCAAATAAAGGCAAAACCATTTCCAAATTTTCTAATGCTTCACCTTCGTTTTCGAGTCTTAAAGACAACATAAAGTAGCCTCCCCCCATACCCTCGGGAGAGATGTCAGGCTCCTCTTTTAATTTCTCACAATCATCAGGATTGCCCAGTAATGAAATTAGCTTATCAAGATCTTTATTAAATTGTTCATCTGGCTCAAAGCCAGATGCCTCAGAAAACAAATACATTGTCATATCGTCAGACCACACAAAGTCGAGGAGCTCCCCATCAAGCAGGTCTGTCCATTCGTCCTCGTCCATCTCACTTGGTTTAGATAAATGATCAAAGATCATGCTCTTCCACGTGTCCTCTAAATCGGGCTGAAGTGCTATCAAGCTTTTCGCCTCTTCAACTTGTAGCCCCTGTAACGGACCCTCCTGATGAACCGCAGGCATAAACTCCCAGGCATCCGCCCCCTGCGATTCTTGCGACCACTCGACGTACCAACCCTCTTCACGCAGACGTTCCTGAAGCCTATAAAATCCACAGCGCATTGATTTACTCCCCGTATAGCTTCCTTCCAAAAAAGGCTAACCGCTAATGCATGACTACTGGGCTAGCCGACTCTCCGCCGCACTTCTCACTGCAGGCTCGGTATCTTCACTTAAAAGTTTAAGAATCCTTTTAGGGCATGCAGGGTGCTCAGCAGCCCATTGGCGAAAACCATTCTCTGCAAACGCCTTCCAGACACTCAGGTTGCAGTTGGGGTGAGACATAATATCTAGGAATTTCTCTTTATTCATACCTGCGCCAAAACCCCCAACCACCAACATCTTCAATGCGGCAGGTGTCGTCACTGGGTTATTGGCGATGTTTCTTTCATAGCCGCCGCGATCTCCAAAATAGCGGTCATTCCGCTTTCCCTTATTACACAAGCGTTTTGTTAGATGAGTAATGGCTCGCGCCGAACGCGGATTTCGATAAGTTGATAGGTGCCATAACTCAGGCGGCCATTTGCCCTTGGCCATTATCATTAATTCCTCGTCCGACACCTCATCACAGATTTTATCGTCGGGGATATCAGCCGGGAAATGCCGCTCCAAAGTTTTTGAATATTTGCTGGGTTCTCTCGTCTCGGAACCCCAATTCACTACTACGAACTTATACTGTGGCTCGATTTCCTCTTCAATGCTAGAAGCCGCTGCAGCTTCGGGCGGGGGGGCGTTTATAGTTATTGGTTTTCCGGACTTTGAGCTTTTTGCAAAATTACGAGTCTGATAATACTCCGGATCTTTATTCTGAGGATAAAAACGGTCACTCGCATCTGGGTCTCCCCACTCTATCCAGCACCGATCCCCCATTGAGTTTCGTATGACACGACAACCGCACTCGTCGGCGATGGGTATTATGAGTTCGTCGATCATCTCCTCCCAAGGGCAAAGAAATTCGTTACCTCCCCAACCTTCGAGATTGGGAAGTGGCAGTTCTGGGTGACCATACTCTTCGAGGTATTTTTCTAAACCATCTGCATCTTCATCAGATAAGTAATTGAGAACAATCTCGTACCAATCGAATACGTCGTCACTAGACATACCCTCAGGCACCTTGTAAGCATCACTGTCCCCAGTGAATGAGACGAGGACCTTGCCCCGATGAATTTCCTCGCCCGCGAACGGACCCACTTCATGATGTGTAGGCATGTCTTCCCAAACGTGACCCTCCTGAGAAGCGTACTCCCACTCAACATACCAGCCCAATGCCCGCAATCTGCGCTGCAGTTCGTAAAAACCAACGACCATGTCACGCTCCCCATAAAAAGTTTTTAAATCAAAGTGCCCACTAACTCTCTCATTTTCTCGAAAACAACCAGACCGCAGATTGGAAGCTCCAGTCTTTTCCTTGTCTATGGTGTAGACCGTGAAGCTGTTAGGCGATTCAATTTAATTTCCCCCTAATGTATAGCTTTGAGTCTAGATGGAGCATTTCCTAAACAACTTTTAATGTCTGTCTCGTCTATGGAGTCATCATTCATCCATGCTTCCAGCAGCCGCTTAAATACACCATTACTTGGGTAATTATCTTTATTCGCTCTAGATAATAAATAAGGGTGCTTGAGAAGGTCATTTTTTGACATATGTTGTAGAACCTCCCAAGGAGCACCTGTTTTCATCGCTAACAAACACAATTCAACGCTTTTAAAGCTTTCAGGAACGTACTTTATTGCGCCTGCCCATTCACTCACTGCCGCACAACAAATCGATTCCGATAAGACTCTTCCAGATACGTATTTAATACTGGGCCCGTAATTGTTAACCGCAGATAAACACATGGATTCTGATTGAAGGCTTCTAGGAACAAACTCTAGATTACGGCCGTTCTCCTTAACTGCAGCAGTACATATCTTTTCTGTTAATTTATTTTTAGGTACGTTCTGAAGAACCCCGAAAACATCCCCTCCGTGGTTTTCGACTACATCCATGATCAACTCTTCGCTTATCAAATGTTCAGGCAAAAACCGAACGACAGCACTACTTTTTTTATAAGCTTCAGCACACACAGCTTTGGTTTTAAATGATTCAGGAATGTGCTTTATAGCTTGAGGCAAATTCTGCACAGCCTCCAGACATAAATCTTCAGATAAGAATTCAAGAGGGACTCTTCCAATCACATTCGGTTTTTCCGCAATCGCAGCGTTACAAATTTTTTGATTAATGACTTGCTGGGGAATGTAGGCGAGTGCAAAGCCATTTGATAAAACCGCTTTATAGCATAAATTTCCATCTCTAAAAATTTCAGGAGCGTGCTGCAAGGCGAGTCCGGCCTGACCCACAGCGCTTTCGCACATTTCGTAGTTGGCATATTCTGGTGGCACGTACTCAAGAGAGGATCCATTATTTTTGATCGCTTGCGCACATAACTCTTGCGTCATCATTGACTTTGGCACGTATTTAAGAGCCTCTCCTTGCTGTTTGACAGAGGCTAAACACACTTCAAAAGTTTTAAATTTTCGTGGCACTTTAGATTTTTGCAAACCGTCTCGCTTTACTTTAGTTAACCAAGATTTGAAGACTTTTTTATCTTGAGAACTAAAAGAACGGTCTGAGACCTGCCTACGGACCTCTTCTTTTCTCACGTTTTTTTTATTACCTTCACCAACAGTGACTTTTCTCTCAGCTTCTGAGAAATAATTTAACAAATGCTCTTCAGCATCATCAAAATTGGCTTCATGGGCCTTATTTTTTTCCCTCCATTCTGCCACTTGATATTTTTTGTAATTCCACCGCTGAGTATGGTTCATACAATCAGTCAAAGGATTGCGATTAAATACATTGACATTATCCTTAATTTCCTGTATCCGAGTTTTTTTAGCGTCAAGCAGAACATTCAGACCATCATCGACAAAAGGTGAAAAACTCTTTATGTCGATATTTCTCATAGCTTTTAAACCTACATGATGATTATGTAGTAAGCATATACTTTGAGAGTTCACCCAGTGATTATTCTTTCTAGGCTTAATTAACTGTGCATACTTGGTGGGATCCTCAATATTGATCGGATACCCAATTTCGTTATTGGGGTATATCTCTTTACTGAACTTCTCTGCGAGCGCATAGAAATCTTCTTGCTCTAATTTTCCAAAAGATAGGACAAGGCGGATAACATCAACATTATCAGTCAATAAATAATATAAGGTCTCATAGGTAGCAGACGGATTAAGAGCAACAGCTTCCCTGATAGATTGTTGAGGATGACAGGTCAAAACTTGAAGGACTCTAGCGTTTTCTGACCAGTGCGCTAGATACAACATCATAGAATCAGAAAACTTATCAAAGTATGCATATTTTTTTAAATGCCTGGATGCTACTTTAGCCTCTTTAATTTTCGCTTTTAAGTTATTCATTAAATCCGTCTTGCTCATATCCCCACCTGCCAATACTAATCTTCCTACCCCATTCTGAAATTAACCTCAACCGCTGGTGCGTTGAAACGGAATACTTCAAATCCGCGCAACTGAAAACTACAAGTAATAATTCTCAAGCCTGTCAAGGTCATCGATTTTTTTCCTAGCCTAGGAGGACTGAATGAGAGCTTCTGCGCGTACTTAACGGCGCGGGGTAAGCAGGCTTTTGAGACAGCCCGTTTTATCGAGAAGGGGGTATCTGCTTATCACACTCGACTCCGTAAAGCTTTGACATGTTCGCAGCAAGGCAAGGCTACGGCTCTGCAGAAGAAAGCTGGAGCCACGTAAAAATCATTACGGGGTTACCTGTACCTAGTGTCATCCCTATCGAAGCTTATGTGTTTATATGATCGTAATTTCGTCACCCAAGTCCTCTTCTTCCGAGCCTTGCTTTAGCGATATATACGTTTTATCTAGAAGCGTTTCGATGCCATCGGGATCCGATGGATTTTCGTCTAACCACCGCTGAATTTCGTAAAGGCCGGCATTACAGTACTCCTCGAACACACTGACAGCGTCGTTCAGATTTTCGGGTCTCAAGACATTAGCGTCCTTTGCTTCCAAAAGAGCCAAGATATAAACAAAGCCATCTTTTTGATCGCTAGAGTATGTGTCAAGGGTAATAGATACGGTATCTCCCGAAATTGGCGTCCTTTGCTCGATCGAGTGCCCTACCGTCGCAGCGAAAACCATTAGGTCCTTGATATACTCAAAGACCCGGATGCCACCATCAATTGCCGTAAAGCGACTTACGATGGCCTCATGAGTCCTCTCGCGCTTGACACCTACATTCCGCCAAGAGTCTCTTGTTAGTAAAGGATTTCTAGTCGACATAACTCACCGCCTCCTTGATCTCCACTCTGTCTGACTCGGAGTCATAGTGCGTCACTTGAATTTTACGGTCATTGACCTTCACATATTCGACGTCTTTGTCACCTATTGAATTTGCGATATGCGCGTCGAGGTAACAAACCTTTCCAAGCCTGCCTTCATTTAACAGCTCCCCCGCAATATCTTTACCTTCATCCTGGTACATCAAAATTATGAGCTGATCGACTAGCTTTGGTAACTGCCGCGCAACGTTCAAGGCATAGGTTGGGCTTAAGGAAGAAAACGGCGCGTCATAAACGAGAGGAGCAAGCGCACCCGGAATCAAGATTTTACTCACGTAGCCAGAATATTCCCTTGCAATCGAAACCAATGATGAAATGTAAATGAAACTTAAGATGGCGGACTCACCACCACTCGTTGGAACAGAGTGGCCCTCTCTGGTCTGGAGTCCGATTTTTAAGTCGGGCGTGATTCTAATTTGGTAGTCAAATTGTAAGTATCGATCTAAAAACTCATTAATTTTTTCTTTGAGGTTGTCCGCAATTTGATCTCTCGTCGCTTCTAACTCGTTATTTATTAGGGCCTGCGTTGCATCTAACAGCGATATTTTATCTCTCAGCCTTTGCACCTGTGGTGAAAGGGATTCTACTCGAGACAACTCACCCTCGTACGCGTCCAATTCTTTTGCATGCCGTGCTAACTCAGACTCATTCCTACCCAACTTGTGAGATGTGTCGTTAAGTTTACTCGCTAACTCCCGACGCTTTTTTTCCAGAGCCGACACACTTGCACTATCTATCCTGCCGATGGCAATGCTTATATCCTCGAGCTCGATTTCAAGGCGCTGAATCTCCATTTCGGCCGTCGAACGCTCCTGGAGGTTTCGCTTTAGTGCCTTTAGAGCTCGGGGTATTCGCTCCTTATACCAAATCAATGTGGATCGAGCGCGATGAACCCGATTTTCAAGTTGCGGATTACTCGCCTGCTGCAGAAGGCCTTGAATTTTAACGAATGCCTCGCTTCCCTCGGAGATTTCAGCACCACAGATGCACTGAGCCTCTTCAAGAATGTCAGTAACAAGTTGCTGATTGAATGGCGCAGGCAAACGACCTCGATACTCGGCCTCATCTATAAAATCTAAACCCTCTCCTTCCAACTTGTTGGCAAACGCCACCCAAGCGTAATCACGAAGCAGAGATATTCTGTCTCTCAACAATTGCGCGAGCTGCTTTCTCTGTCGCTCTAGAAGACCTTGTGTCTTCTGTCGATCCCGAGTTAGGCGCTTTATTGCGTCAACATCAATGTTTCTAAGATCCGAATCAACTTCCACCAACTCGGCTTCATATCTCTCCTTAACTTCTTTGTTGTCTTTCGCAAACTGCCGCGCTTCGTCAATTTTAGATTTGAGATTTTCGATTTTCTCGGCCAGCGGACCGACACTTCCAGAATTATCCAGGCGAGCCAACTGCCTAGCAAAATCAGTTCGGAATGATTTGATGTCTTCAAGCGCCTTCTCGGCGACACCAAACCCCAAAATATCTTGGATTGAACGACCAACGGGAAGAAGTGCCTTGTTGTCTACTTGCAGATCACTACCTTCACCATCGCTAATGAAGTAACCCGCCATATCTATTGGTAAAATCGTGTTAATAAATGCTTCTTGACCGCTGGTAATCTCTCGGTGATTGCCGTTTTCAATTTTCCAAAGCTTAAAGCCGGAGATCCTGCCTCCTGAGCGACGAACGCGCCATTCCGAACCATCCGCGCAAAAGCCAACCTCTACATGATAGCTTTTACGTCCTTTTCTTGCTGCTTCCCAGTTTAAAAGATTGCTTGCATCTTTGAAGGATGGAGAAAACTTATTGTGAAAACACCATAAAATAGCGTTGAGCAAATTGGTTTTCCCAAAACCATTAAAAGCAAAAATGATTGTGGTGTTTTTTTCAGGGTCGGTAGAAAAATTGAGCCAGTTTTCTCCATAAAAAGAACGAAAGTTTTCAACAAACAAATAACTAAGTTTCATCTCAACAGTTGTCCTCTTCTGCTAACTCCTCCAATTCTTTATACGTAAGATTTAGCTCTTTTTTTAAGGCCTCATTCTTATCTCGTGCTGACATACCAGCGTAAATATGCTTTCGCTCGATTATCATAATATTAGCCGCAAGCCTTTCAGCCGCTTTTTGCTTTTCATCAGACATTTCGCATACCTAACTCGTCCACCACTCTCTCAATTTGTAGCTTGTTATTGGCGATAGCGCAAAACTCATCGACTCTTTCCAATTCTGCCTCGATTAATGCCGAGCTATATCGGGGATCAGCACCCACACATGGCAGCGTCACAAAATCATAGATTATTGCCTTTTCTTTGCCCGGCGATTTACGCAGCACCCTGCCGCGCCTCTGAACAAATTGCCTTGGGTTGCGAGTGCTAGCGGTAATAATAGCTGTGCGGCATGCCGGGACATCGACCCCTTCATCGAGAACCTTCATCGAGATCAAAGCATCAATTTCACCAGACTTAAAAGAGTTCATAACAGCCTTCCTCGCCGCGGAACTTTCATAACTCGTAAATCTTGTTGTGCGCCACTTCGCCCCTTCAAAGATTCGAGATGCAGTTTCAATAGTCCTCTCATCGTATTGCCGATCATAACCTTCATCATCAGCGTCGACGGGCCTTCCTTCACCACAGTAAACGAGTGTTTTTTTTCGGTCTGAGGTCGGTATTTTAGAAATTAACTCTGTGAGGGCGCGCTTTTTATCCTCGACAGAACCGAGTAGTCGCGAACGAGTACCTGTCGCTATATTTAAGCTTAGCTTTTGACCGGGAGTCAGGATGCCATCTTTTGCTGCCGCCACGATAGCGCCGATCTCTCTACTTAATTGATCATAGATCTCCTGCTCTGAAGCAGAGAGGTACACGGGAACCAGGTGATAATCGTAACCACACAGCACCCCGTCCATGATCGCGTCGCTTAAGTCATATCTCGATACTATCGATCCATAAAAACTCTCGATGCGCTCCCTAGCGACATCGGGAAAAGCGATTTCGACCTCCTCATCTGCGCTCCTAAATGGAGTGGCACTCAGACCAAGTCTGTAGGCGGCCTCAGGTAGCTTTCTCTGTAAGTTTTCGGCTCCATGATTGTGGCACTCATCACCAATAAAAACTATTTGTCGAAGGTCCAAGCGATCTAAACAGAGCTGAAACGCATCGCCTGCAAGTGACGCATTAACGCAGACCATAGATAAGAATGATGAATCCTCGGATAAGTTGTGAGCGGAAATTTCTGTCCGTAACGTTCCCTCCCATGAAGTCCTTAAACCCCAAACTTTAGTGGGAAATATACTAAAATCTGCCAAAACCTCAGCCCACTGTGTGGCAAGCTCAATGTAGGGGACGGAGATAATCAATACTGTTTTTAACCCTCTTTTTGCTCTCTCTTTCTGTAACATAATGGCTGCACAAATAGCAGTAATTGTTTTACCGGACCCCGTAGACAGTTGAAGAATGCCTTTGAATTTATGCTCCTGCCAGTCGCGGATCGCGTGTTTTTGATGCGGCCTAATTTCAAATGTTTTGCCATCCAAGTTGGATGGTATCTCAGGCAATAACTTAGTTTTGAGCGCTCTTGACCACACTTCAAATTTAGCTTGCTCATAGGAGTCTAGTCTTTCAAAGTCGGATGCCCCCTTTCCAGCAATGCTCGCTAGTTTGGCGTATAGCTCGGATGAAATATCTAAGGTCTTAGTGTGTATCGCGCGCCCGGCCCATAACTCGGAGAAACTGTTTTTATAGGGTTCGGCATAGTCTCGGAATACATCAGTACGCCAGCTCGGATAGACACTTATTCCTTCGGCGTTGAAAGCTTGATCCAAGCCATAAATGGTCTCATTTGCAGAGCCTTCAAAAACCAATTGATCGCCGACCGCATCAGTGAGAATTCCAACTTTCTCGTGATGCATACCCTTTAATCGAAAAGCAAACTTTATAGAAAGGGCCTCGGCGGAGACTAAATTACCCAAGAGCGCCGCCGCCTTGGGTATATTTGCTTCAGGTTCTGCATCCGAGAATAGCTGAGCGTCGCATAGCTCCGATATTTTTCGTTTCGCAAACTCAGTACCCGTTGGTGCCGTTATGGCGGCATACTCCTCGGGCGACAACGGATGTCCTATTATCAATCTGATCCGACCATTGTTCGCCAGAAATGGCGCTAGCCCCCTGAGCGAAGCAAGGAGTATTCCGGCACTAAAAAACCCTACCGACCGGTCATAAGTGACAGAGCGCGATAGAGCAGGGATATAAAAGTCGCTCAACAGATCATCATCCCCAGTCTTATAGACCGTTTTCCAGTCTAGCTCTCTAAGGTTTGGCATTACGTAGCTCAGGGTCTATAAATGACAAATGGTGCAACTCTCATCCTCATCATCCGCTGCGAGAATGTTTTGCCAAGTCTGGTGCTTGGTTGATGTTATTACCCCTTCCTCCTGCTCCCTTGCGATAGCGCGCGCGACCAGGAAGTCAAGATCTCCTCGAGAGGACCAGGTATACCCGATACCACCACCATCACCTTTGCCAGACTCCCAGTCGTAACGTTCGCGAGGACGGTTTTCGTACTCTTTCGCTTTCTCAAAGAGTTCCGGATGCCTGCGTTTAAGGCCCAACCATTCCCCCTGCCGCTGAAAGAAGCAGAAATAACACCCTGAGCGCGATCGCCACTCGTAATAAGCTGGAATTCCAACAGACTCCTCTAAAATGCGGAAGACATCCTCTCGAACGATGCCGTCTTCAATAAATGGAAAAGCAGCCTCGATCGTTTCTTTCTGGCTTATATATCCTTCACGATCCTCATCAGCTCTGATGCCGATGTAACTAATCACTGCATCACTACCCACAAAGCGTTCAAACGGCTTTAATTTCATTTCTCTTGTGCACCATCTCTGCTTAGCTGATGGGAGAAATCCGTTGTAGACATTCAGCCAATGATCGAAATCTTTGCCACTCGATAGGCGCTCGATTTTCTTACCAAGAAAAGCCTCAAGACGATCAAGGAATTCATAAACCTCAGCCAATTCTGCACCCGTATCGGTGAAGAAATACTCCACCTTTTCGTGAATCTCGGGGTACTTATCCCTGATATAGATGGCCAAAGCAGCGCTGTCTTTACCTCCAGATAAGCCCAACACATGCCTAGACTCAGTCTTTGCAATTGCCTCTGCCAGTGTGACTTTTCTAGACATTATTTCGAATCCTCAGATAAACCTTCTTCAGCTTCCGTTCTGTCGTTTACTGCCAACTCAGCATGGAGAAGCTCAGCAAGAAGCGCTAACCGTGTATCCCTGTTAAATCCACTTACAAGACTCTGATACTTCCCCTTCAGATGATCAAGTTTTTCACGAGAACTAGCGCCGATTGTGACATCCTCGGACTGTTCACGTTCGCCGCTCTTTATGGTTTGCAATAAGAAATGTTCGCCCTCATTGCTCGCTAACGTCTGTCCATCCCGAAGAAGTAACTTCCTTAAATCCTTAATACTCAGTCTATGACGCCACATTAGGCGCTTGGCATCAAAAACGTCTAAATCGGTCCATTTTTCAGTCGGTCGTTTAACAAGATGCATCATGACCTCTTTGAACCACTGTTTGTCGGGCGAGGAAGCTGCAGACGCAATTTTCTTAAGAAAGATAAATACATCCGAAGTACTATCTGCGTGATGTGATAATTGCTTTGCCAGCGGACCAGCTTTTACTCGTAAAGCGGCAAGGTCATCAACATTCTTTATGCGATCAATTGCCACACATTGCGCCAACTCTGCGACGAGATCACTCACCAAGTTTTCATGGCAGGCCGATAGCTCATCCATTACTTCCATCAACTTTCGACATACTATGGTGGGGCCGTCTGAGTCATCTACATCCACTCCCAATGCATTGGGGATCTCATCAAACAATAATTTGTGCGGTGACTTACTGAGCTTAAATGCGTCACGAATGTTTCGAGCTTCTGTCGATAGCCGGTCTGCATCTCGAGTCTGTTGAGTGAATTCATCAAGACGCCCTAATCTTATTGCGATAGGTCTGACAAGCTGTAGCACCGTCGCAACACTTTCACTAGGTAGCAAAGTCTCCGCATAGGCGGAGAATAAAGAGGCATTGAACCCCTCCATTTTGAACTGCTGGAAAGTGAAGAGATCAGGTCGCTTCACAAATCGATCTATAAGATCCTCGGTCATCCAGGGGACAAATCTTCTGTCTTCGTAGACCACCAACTCATCGCGCATGACGCAATAGGCAGCCATATAAAGAATCGGAAGCATCCCAGCCTTTACACCGTATGGAGGCGCCATCAAGACATCATTCAGCTCTATAAGCGCTCTTGCCTTACTCGACGTGGTGGCGAAAAAACCCAAAATCTCGCCCCAAACGTGCTCAAAAGGCGAGCCTTCTTCGGGGGCGACGAAAGACCACGAGTTCAATGCGGTCTCTTTGTGGAGCCCTGTCTTGTGCAAAACAGATAGATAGACCCCCTTCTCAGGCGGAAATTTCTTGAAACCAAGGTCCGCTTTATCTCCATGATGAACCATAGCCTGAATCAACTTAATTCTGGCACTGTTAGCGTTGGAGGACGGTTTATCTCTATTCACAAGCTCGCTGTGAACGGTTGGTGCTTTGCAAAAGACTTGGCGCAAAACATCTGATAGAGCGACTTGGAAATCTCGTTTATTTTTTACTGATAAGCCAGAACCTTCGTGATACCAGCGTGTGCGCTCAGGCACATCAAAAAATGAATCAAGTACACCTTGCTGTGCGCGCTTCGCCGAGTCTAGTCGGTCTGTGTATTCCCTCATCGCGACCGGGTCCGTGGCTAGCTCAGGTGCAGTGCGGCCAATCAGCTCCAGAGCCAAAACCTCGCGAGTTGTTTCCCGTAAATCCGCTCCTGACCCGCTGATTGCAACAATATCAAGTTTAGTCGCCACCGAGTTGAGGGAAGCCAACATCGATGGGCTTTCCTCCTCTGTTGCAGACAGAGCAATAAGAATACGGGGTTCAGAACTTTCGGTGAGACCGCTTTTCAGCTCATCGCGCCCCAAAAACACGGGAATAAAATAACGGAGAGTGCCGTTATCAATGGTGTAGCGACGCGCGACGATTGGCTGTAAGTATTGCCCCCTGTTCAAAGTTTCAGGCAGGTTGATTTCACCGATCTTGTCTCTCGCCTCCAACATAGCCTCGTTGAGATCAAAATCGCTGCCCTGCCACACTCGATACTCTCTGGCAAACTTCCTAAAGGTGATCGATGAGCACGCAACGAGAGCATCAAGGGCCTTTCTGACCTCGTCGGCTGCTCCGAGCTGCTCAAGCAGCTCTTGCGAGGCCCTAAAGCCGCCTCTTCCACCGATGATATTGAGAAGACCTATCGTTTTAAGTACTCGCACTGCGAGATCTGGCACATCATCCAAGCGTTCGAGCGCCGTGGTCACCTCAGCCCAGCGCCGATTTAAACCTTGATCACCTTGGGCGGCGGTTTGATTTGCTACGAAATAATCGTACAAATCGTGAGGCTGAATCCATTGCTCACAAGAAGCGAAGGAACTCAGCATGTTTCGTAGCCCAAACTCTTCTTGGCTGCCAAGGTAGCTGAACAGAGTGCGCTCGTTCTGAGCAATTTTCTGACACAAGACGGGCAATATGAGCGCCGCGATTGGACTTAATGGATAACACGACGCAAATAGGCTCGCTGCCTCTTGCGGCTCTAATGCTGCTGGTAGAGCCTGTAATTCTGCAAGCGCTTGACTCTGCTGTTGCGAAAAATCTTCTACGAGAGCTTGCTCGGCTTTAGTCCATTGCTGGTCAAGCGCATTAGCAACCACTCGCAAGACCTGCTCTTGCGATTCGAGAAACGGTATTTCCTCGAAACGCCCATGAACTTTTGACCATTCTGCTCGTAAGTGCTCGCTCAAACCTTTGGCGTATTGTTCAAATGACTGGTGGAGATTAACAACCAAAAATAAATTGCAGTCAGCACCTGCAAACGCGTGCTCTGCCAGAGCCTGAAGCAGATAAATATCGTTTGCACCATGGTGCCGAGCTTCGTACTCAAGAAACTTTCCTAACTCATCGATCGCGATAAATATTCCAGAGAAATCAGCTCTAGCAAGGGTTGTCTGAAGTTCGGATAACACCTCTTTAAAATCTGCGACATTCAAGCGCTGCTCAGACAGCATTAACTGCATTTTCTTTAGTACGGCAGGTGAACGCCCTTTCCTTCGACCGAAGATTTCCTGAGCCTCTTGAAGAATTGCTTCCAAAAGTCGTGGTGCCAGCGCTGATGGCGAACCTGTCAAGAGAACTCGCATCATTCCATTACCATCACCCAAACCCCTCGCTATCTGACGATCAAGCTCAGAGTCCAGTTGACGTATTTTCTCCCGCGCGACCATTTGGAACTCACCCCGTTCACTGCAAAGCAGTTCCGAGGCAAACAACGAAAATGCCGATTTACCCGAGCCATAGGGGCCAACTAGTGTCCATGCGCGGGGGCAGCCCTGGCTGTTAATTGAATCGCCCATCCGACGAAGTGTTCTCATCGCCCGTGAGGTTGGAACGTAGGACTTCAGGACATCTAAAGAGTCTTGATCCCGTTCCAAATTAATTGAGCGGGTATATAGTGTCTTTACTGAAACCTTACCCTCTAAACTCATGCAACCTCTCCGATATAAGGCTGATAGTAGGCCCTAAGCATCTCCAAACCGCTGATAGGTTGGGTACGAAATAATTGGTGCAAGCCAGCTGTATCGTCCAGCCTGAAATAACCCGGGAAGACATCGACAAGCTGCTCCAGCTTGCCGATCAACGCTTGCTCGGTGAGTCTAAATATACTTCCTGGTGCAGGCAGGTCAGCGCGACTGTAGAGCAGGTCTTCAACTAACAACGACTCTACAGAAAGTGCATCCAACAATTCTAAAACGGCGAACCCAATAATTTCCGTGGGAAGCGCGTCTCTGTAGCTCGGCACCGAGGAGTAGAAACGCTCTCGTCCTGACTGCGAAATCAACCCAAGCAACGCAAAAGGCGAATCCAACGCATCTTCAATCGGCTTTGATTTTGAGACTGACGATCTCGAATACATTCGAGGCAGCAATATAGTTTCGCTCTTCAATGTGGAAGCCGATGCCTGTCGTTCCTCTTTAACTTGGTCTTTTACATAATCAATGAGGGCAGTTTGAATTTCTTCTGTACTAAATTCCACTTTGTGGAATTTGTTAAAAAACCAATACCAACTTGTTGCTTGAGTTGGGTTCGAGCAAATAAGCCAATGCAGCAACCAAATTGTTGCCTCGTCCTCTAGGTAGGGATCTACTCCGTCATGAGCGAAAATCAACTGACCTAACTCGGTTGGCACTACCTCAGTCGATGGCTCTACTAAGCGACAAGCTCGGAGCCAATATCCCATTGACTCGACCATATTCTTTCCCACGCCAAGGTCGGCAATCGCAATATCGCTTCGTAATACTGTGGGGTCTCGCTCTACAGCTCTGAATGCTTTGGATAACCAACCGTATCGCAAGGAAAAAGTTTGATGTCGGCCGAAACCAACATCACCGCGATCAAACCTAATCATTGGTTGCCCTCTGAAGGATCCTCTGCTGCAAACGTAAGGCTGATCTGCCCCCTCTCCGATAGAAAAGATGTTGCCTGCTCGACAAACCAATTTTTCAAGTTGGTACCGTCGTGCCTGAGAGCGACATGAAGCTCGCGCTTTAAATCTGGCTCAATCTCAATTACCACTCGACCGCTGTCACCAATACTCATTTGCCGACCCATGTAATGTTATCTATGTTACATAACATAAACGTTTGTAGCTGCTGCGTCCACGAGTCACATCTTGAGTAGATGATTTAACGGCACCAAATCTTATATGGGTATGCATCAAATAATGTCCAAAGTACGAGTCGTTCACGCGACGCTGATACGAACAGCAAAAAGAGGTCATCCACGGTCGGGGCATAAACTGGATCCGGATCATTGGCGGCGGGCATGGCGAGATCCTACTTTTCAGGATCGTTGTGAAAGATATAGAGAACGTCCTCAACGTGCTTGGGACGGCGAAGTAAAGGCTCGCCGTGGTTCTCAAGATAATTGGCAAATACGTCCCAGGTGCTTGGCAGAATGAGGCCCGCGCCAATGCCTTTCAAAAACGCTCTTCGTGTAGTCATGTGATGTACTCCTGTCATGTAAAAAGGAGCACCAGAGAGTCCCAATTGGTTGCCTACTGATAGGCCACATACTGAGCCACCTTGCTTGGGAAAGCAGGTTGGCGGAGCTTTCGCTCACTCCTGATGCTGTGAATATCTTACGCTAACAAAGCCATGAAAAGAAAACGGTCGTTGCGAAGTACACCATAGACACTAACGACCTGAATTAGCAGGTCACTCCGGTTGACTAAAAAGCCTCCCTTTGAGTTGCTTGCCTGTGTTCGTTATTCGGTCCGATGCGGTCGCGAGAGATCTAATGACCGTCGCGCTGATACCTTCACTCTGTGCCTCCCCTGCTATCAGATCAGTCACGTACTGCATCATGAGCAGCTCTTTTTCCTCGATGATCCCGTCTGCTTCGATTACATCATGCAGGAGTTGAACGAAATCATTCAGAACTGTCTCCTGATCACAATCCGGACTCTCCTTGACGTACTGAATTAACGCCTGAACCAAACCCGCTGTCTTGACTGCGCTCAACTCCTGCTCGTAAGTCTCGGCTAGATTCGAAATAAAGCCTTCGTCGTAACCCCATTCATTTGCGAAATGCTTCACGATCACGGCTCGTTCTGAGGAGCCGCAACCACCGGCATGCGCCACCTTGAGCGAGAGCGGTAATACGAGTTCCACCAATGCCACTGCAATCGTATCGAGAGGAGTATTGATGTACTTGGGGATAACGATTAATCCGGTGTCCTTGGGACGCTCCAAAATACGGGAGACGCCAAAATAACCGCCACCAGCAAGGACACCAGCGGCAACCACCCAGCCCACGGGCGTTGTTGCAGCCGCACCGAGTCCAATAGCGGAAAGAGCTGAGCCAAAGACACTGCTGCTCGCTGAGAAAAACGTTGTGGCTACAACGCCGCTGGCCGCTGCGCTTGAGGCCAAAGTACCTACTCCTACAGCCTCAGAAATCGTAGTCAGATTCTCTCGCTTTCGAAGTGCGGCGTAGGGCC
>Ga0206128_1000414_pt1 | contig 49312 bp, 46 predicted proteins | sample Helgoland_Spring_7_FD_148601 | JGI IMG/M metagenome (GOLD analysis project Ga0206128, IMG submission 148601) | Pelagic subsurface seawater microbial communities from Kabeltonne, Helgoland, North Sea - Helgoland_Spring_Bloom_20160426_1 | ecosystem: Environmental > Aquatic > Marine > Epipelagic ... | reverse complement strand
AAGATACAACCCACTATCTTTTTAAAGACTGAAATTAAAACAATATGTCCGAAAGGTTTTTTTTATATCTAATGACATCAAAAGTGACTCATGATGAATAGACTTTAGAAATATTATTCTGGTGTTTCTTATATTTATTTGAAACTAAATCATGAAATGATGAAAAAAATTAAGTTGTTGTTAGGAATCCTATCAATAGGAATTCTATCTAGTTGCGAAGCACCAGTGGAAGAGGAAATGTCTTCTATGGATAAAATTGGTTTTGCTGGCCTCGATGGGGGGGCATTTATCGCAGACCAAGGAGAAAGTATGGATAATTGGATCAAATTCTGTGATCTGCATTCATCGAAAAGTATCGAAGCTATGATGGAATTATGTGGTGATTCTATTATGGTTGAGCTCAAAGATGGAGAGCAAATTAAAGGAAAAGAAGCTTTCCGTGAAGGACTCACAAATTGGATGAAAGATGCAGATGTGAGTATCGATCAGCAGTGGGGTGTACCGCTCAAATTCGTTAACGCAGAGGATACTGTCGACGGTGGCGTTTGGCTTGTTACCGGACATGAGTTGAAGGTAAAGTCTGGAAATTCTATTCATATCGAGGACAACCATGTTAATGTATATATGACCGATGGAGTCATTCAGTACATGAAAGTTTACACGCATAAAACCTCTGACGTTGAAGGAGTTGAAGTCACTTTCTCCGTAGACATGTCAAATTACGAAGGCGAATTCGCTTCCGTAGGTGTATTTGGAACTTTCAACAGCTGGTGTGGATCTTGTAACACCCTTAGTGATGACGATGGAGATATGGTTTATGAAGGAACTGCCATTGTCCCAGCTGGTACGATGGAATATAAATTTATCCTCGACAATCAAAATATTGAAGAGTCTTTTGAGGCAGGATTAGAATGCACAAATACTATAGATGTCTATACGAACAGATCGGTCAATATTGATAGTGCAGTGTCATTATCTACCGTATGTTTCAATAGTTGTTCATCGTGCGAATAACCACAGGAGCATGAATAAAAAAAGGCCTGTTATATTGCTATAACAGGCCTTTTTCGTTCGATTAGTTAGGATGACCACATTTCTTCTGCTGTTTAAAGAAATTACGGAGCATATATCACGTTACAACTTTTGCTTAGTATTGTACCAGAAGAAGGTCTTAAACACAGTTATGATAAAGCAAATTTGGTTCGATTTCGGGAATATTTTCATCCCCATTTACCCTGAAAACACGAAAGAACAGTTCGAACGCTGTGGCATGCAGCTCTCTGAAGCGCATTATACGGAATTGCACCATGCGTTTGAAGTGGGTGAAGTGAGCCAGCGCGAATTTTTCCAATCACTCTCCGACTCATGCAAATTTCTACAGAGCGCCCAATGTGTAAAGGATGCTTGGAATAGTATGCTCGGAGATTTAAGGGACGAAACCTTGTTCCTGAAGAAATTAGGGCAATCGTATGATTTAGCGCTTGTCAGCAATACCAATGCGGCACACTTAGCGGCCATCGCCGCTGCTTCCGGTCCTTTTCTTTGGACCCATTTTACCAATGCGTTTGATGGACTCTTTCTCTCACACGAAATTCATGAACGCAAGCCCAACGCGTCGTGCTTTGAGAAGGTTGCAAAAGCGATGAATGCGGAACCCAATGAAGTATTGTTCATTGACGATACCCAAGCAAATTTAGACGGTGCGGCAGCATTGGGATTTCAGACCTTACTTTTTAATTGTAGGGAAGGTGGTTTGAAAAAGGAGTTAACTGCGTTCTTGACACAGTTCGATTAACGTTCCGCCGGCATCTTTTGGGTGCAGAAAACAAACCCACTTGTTATCAGCTCCCGCTTTAGGCGCATCATTCAACAAACGAAAGCCTTCCAGTTTTAACCGGTACATTTCAGCCACTATGTCTTCTACTGCGTAGGCAACGTGGTGGATGCCTTCGCCACGTTTTTCTATAAATTTTGCAATCGGACTATCCGGGCTGGTCGCTTGAAGGAGTTCAATCTTGTTGGGTCCAGCTTTAAAAAAACTGGTGCGAACGCCTTCACTTTCTACCACTTCCTCTTTGTAAGGAGGTACGCCTAAAAGCTTTGTATAAAGTGCATTCCCTGCCTCGATATCTTTTACTGCGATGCCAAGGTGTTCGATCTGGACTAAATGGTGGCTCATGCTTCTGCGTTTAATGTACCTAAGTTAACCAATGCCGCGTATTTACCAGCTTTCTGCAGAAGTTCCGAATGCGTGCCCAGTTCGACTACTTGACCTTCCTCTAGATACGCAATCTGATCGGCGTGCTGAACAGTGCTCAGCCGGTGCGCTACTACTACTGTGGTTCGCCCTTTCATGAGTGCTATCAATGCCTCTTGAACGCGGGCCTCACTCTCGTTATCTAATGCGGCAGTTGCTTCATCTAAAAGCAATAAACTTGGGTCCGCATAAAAGGCGCGTGCAATGCTTAAACGTTGACGTTGTCCACCACTTAATTGGTTTCCACCTTCGCCGATTAATGTCTCGTTCGCTAAATACTCTTCCGCAAATTCCAAACAATGTGCAGCCTCAAGCGCATGCATTAATCGGGATTTATCGAGCCTTCCACTCATACTCACGTTCGCCGCTATGGTATCGTTAAACAGCAAGGGCTGTTGTGGTACCCAACCCGTGTGCTTGCGATAGGTAGCGCGCTTAAAACTATTTAGAGGTACTTCCGCTAGGTTTAAAGCACCGGTTTGTGGATAATCAAAACCTGCTAATAGATGCAATAAGGTGCTTTTTCCACCACCAGAAGGACCTACTAAGGCCGTGGTTTTCCCAGGTAATAAATCTAAGTGTAGTCCGTTAATTACAGGAACTCCTGGCTCATAGGCGAAGGATGCATTCTCAAAGCGTAATCCCTGCTCCCAATGGCTAGACTTCACTTCTAGATCTCCATCTTTAGCTTCCTCTTCATCTAAAACTTCAAAAATTCGTGCTGCACTGGCATTGCCTTTTTGAATGTCATAAAGCGCATTCGTGAGGTTTTTAAAAGCTGGAATGAGTTGGTAAAAGAGTACGACAAAAGCAACCAATTCTCCACCCGTTAACGACCTACCATTCAACACTTCCTGTCCACCTAAATAGAGCACGGCGAGTAATACTCCTACGCCCAATACCTCAGCAATAGGCGAACTTAAATCGCGCTTTCGATAGACGTTAATCATGAATTTGCGCCACAAATCTACACTTTGACCAAAGCGCGTTGCCCGCCTATTTTCTGCTACATAACTCTGGATAATGGGAAAGTTGGTCAAAGCTTCCTCAAGTTCGGAAGTGGTATTTCCTAATTGGCTCTGTGCAGCCTGCGCACTTTTCTTTAAGCTTTTCCCGATGGTGGCGATCAAACCTCCTGAAATAGGAATGATTGCTATTGCCATCAACGTCAACCGAGGGCTCATTGAGAACAACAAAATAAGTGTACCCAGAATCATTAATGGATCACGAACCAGCCCCTCCATTCCTTTGAGCATGGTCCATTCTATTTCGGTCAAATCTGCCGTTGCCCGTGTTAACTGATCGCCTTTCTGAAGCTTCTGGTGCTGACGAAAATTCATTGCTAACCATTTGTCGTGTAATGCTTGCTTGTAATTCGCGACTACACCGTTGCGAACAGGCGCTAAAATCCACAGTGCAGCATACCGCGATAAATTCTTAGCAACGAAGATTCCTAAGGTGATGATTACGACGGTTTGTAGGGTATACAATGCGCCCCGGCTTTCCTTCAAGGCTTGTATAGCCTCTGCTAAGGAGACCTTCCACTGCGCAGCACCGGTAAGATCTGTGCCTGGAGTATCGAAAATCAGATTCAAAATAGGAATCAATGCCCCTACTGATCCGATACTGAAAATTACGGTCAATAGATTGAAAAAAGACGCCAATAAAAGCATCCCTGCAAAGGGACGCATGGTCTTTAATATCCGTAGGAATGCATTCATTTTTCTTTTGCTTGCCCACGAAGGTAGTGCTTACGTGGCAATGCGTAAATTTGCGGTATTATGGAAAGCACTAGACAACTCAAGATTGCCAAACTTCTTCAGAAGGAGATGGCAACGATCCTGCAAAAATTGGCCCGTGAACATTTCTCCGGCACACTACTGAGCGTGTCCAAAGTGCGCGTCAGCCCCGATTTAGGTGTGGCAAAAATCTATATCAGCATCTTCCCTGTGGATAAAACGAAGGAAGTCGAGGAATTCTTACAATTGAACAACACGAAACTCCGTGGTGCATTAGGCCATAGTGTAGGAAACCAATTACGAGTCGTTCCCGAACTCATTCTGCGCACTGACGACAGTTTGGAATACGAAGAAAATATCGAACGTTTGCTGCGCGGCGACGGCGAAAGTCCCATTAAATAAAGGCAGTGCGGTCGTTCTCTACATTCCTCGCAAGAAAGTACTTCTTTGCTTTAGGCAAATTGGGAGCGATTCGCTTGATGTCCTTAACGGCCTTAGTTGGACTCGCGCTTGGTACGGCGGCGATGACCGTAGTTCTTAGTGCTTTTGCCGGTCTTGAAGATCTCGTAGCAGACCAATTCGAAGATGCCAATCCGCCGCTCAAAATCAGCCCTGCCAATGGACCTTATCTAGCGCTAACCGCAGAAGACTCCGCTTTTCTCAATTCAGAAGCTGACCGTTATCCAGAAGCCGTATTTGAACCGGTTTTCGAGCAACGCGTCTTACTGGCTCAAGGCGAGAATCAACACATCACGTATGTATTGGGTGTCTCAGATGAATATGTTCGGGAGCACCGTTTAAACGAACACCTCCTTACCCAGGCCGATCCCGGCCTCGATCTTGGTGAAAACACGTTAGCCTTAGGCGCTGGAGTGGCCTACCACCTCGGGGTTTCTAACGCGAACCCTCCACCGATCGTTACGGTATACTTACCTAAAATAGACGCCACAACCACGGCGCTCAACTTAAGGGATGCAGTGCGAGCAAAAAATGTGTTTATTACCTCTATTCATACTGTGCAGCCGGATTATGATGTCCATAAAGCCATTGCACCGAAAAGTTGGGTCCAAGCCTTCACTGGCGCCAAACACCCTTCCTATCTCGAAGTCTATGATGATAATAATGCGTTGAGAAAATCTATCGAAATGTACTTTGGCGACCGCGCCACCATCGCAGACCGATTAGAACAGGAAGCCACACTTTTTAAAGTCATGCGCTCTGAAAGGCTCGTGGTATTGGCCATTCTTGCATTCGTCGTTGTACTCGCAAGTTTTGGAATCGTTTCGGCCCTAACGATTATTGCTTTAGAGAAAAAAGGCGACATCTATACCCTTTGGTCTATGGGGACATCTAATTCACAGCTTCGCTCCATCTTTTTTAAAAACGGACTTCTAATTGTACTCGCAGGGTGGGCAGTTGGCTTAAGCCTAGGAACAACTATCATACTTATTCAAAAATACGTTGGTGTTGTATCTCTTGGCTCTGGATATATTCAAGAGTTTTACCCCGTCGTTCTTTCATGGAAGCATTATTTGCTAACGACAACCATCGTTCTAAGCATAGGAACCACCATATCTATGTGGTCAACCGGTAAAGTGATTCAGCAAATCAAAGAAGCCTAACGCTCCGTCTTGTAGGTTAACGTAGAAACGGATTGCGGCCCGTCCTGATCGTTCCCATACTTCGCGATGTATTCTGATTCAATCTCATCTAAGGTGAGTAACACATCGTTAGGGTTCTCCAACGTAACCAATCTCGTGCGGTACGGTTTGAAGTGACTCAATCCTCTAAAATAGTTGGTATAATGCTTTCGTGTTTCCATGATTGCATAGCGCTCTTCTTTCCATTTTAAGCTTAATTCGAAGTGCTCTCGTGCCGCAGCGACTCGCTGTTCTACTGTGGGCTTTTTTGCCTCAACGCCGTGCTCGAAATAGTGTTTGATCTCGTCAAATATCCATGGATATCCGATGCTTGCGCGTCCAATCATAATACCGTCAACGCCATATTTATTCCGGTATTCTAATGCTTTAGGCCCACTATCAACATCGCCATTTCCAAAAACAGGTATGTGTAAACGCGGGTTGTTTTTTGTTTCAGCGATCAATGACCAATCTGCCTCACCCTTATACATCTGTTTTCGCGTCCTTCCGTGGATACTAATGGCTTGGATACCTATGTCTTGAAGGCGTTCCGCTACTTCAACAATGTATTTAGTACTATCGTCCCAACCTAGACGTGTCTTTACCGTGACGGGCTTATCTACAGCTTTCACGATTTCCGCCGTCATCTTCACCATCTTTGGTATGTCTTGAAGAATACCAGCTCCTGCGCCTTTACACGCCACGTTTTTGACCGGACAACCGTAATTTATATCGATTATATCTGGATTTGACTCTTCACAAATGGCTGCAGCCTGACGCATACTTTCAATTTCGTTTCCAAAAATTTGAATGCCTAATGGACGCTCGTATTCGTAGAAGTCCAATTTTTTTACACTTTTTGCAGCATCTCGAATAAGGCCTTCTGAGGAGATAAATTCTGTGTACATCACGTCCGCTCCATTGTCTTTACACAACTTCCGAAACGGGGGATCACTCACATCCTCCATGGGTGCGAGCAACAGAGGAAACGCTCCTAGCTCTATATCGCCTATCTTTACCATTACTACAAAAGTACAAAGCGATGTCGCACGCGAACAAAGAATTATGGAGTCCTTTAAGAACGGGAATGGCCTTCCTAATGATCGTTCTTATTTCTACAACAATCTTTACAGGCATAGGCATACTTATTACGGGAACAGATGCGCTCAATGGCACAAATGCAGATCAATTACGCCTTCTACAATTCTTTAACAGCATCGGGCTTTTTCTCTTTCCACCCATCATCCTAGCATTTTGGGTCAGTACTAAACCCTGGTGTTTTCTGGGTCTCAAGGCCCCAGCACATAACAGCCGAATTCTTTTAATAGGACTTTTATTCGTTGCTATAGGATCATTTTTCGCCATAGATCTGCTCAGCCGGCTCAATTCCATCCTCCTTCCTGATGCTCCTTGGGTTCATGCACTAGAAGCACAGGAAGCGAAAGTTGAATTTACCCTGCAACGCTTACTTGCTAATATGACCATTACAACACTACTGTTGAACGGCATTGTTATGGTTGCGGCTCCTGCCTTCGGTGAAGAATTCTTTTTTAGAGGAGTATTACAGCGACTCTTTACAGAAAGAGGGTCCCACCACGGAGCGATACTTCTTACCGCGCTTTGCTTTGGACTGGTCCATATGCAACCCTTGAGTCTTCTACCTATACTTTTCATGGGCTTGATTTTCGGCTACATAAAGCACTGGACAGGCACCCTTTGGGCACCTATAGCCCTTCACTTTGTAAACAACGGATTTGCTCTTGGATCTGCCTACCTGAATGATGGTCGATTACTCACAGAAAGCACTTTGAACGGCACGTTATGGTCATTGCTGGGTGTATTCGCGCTAACTGCAGGTCTATGGATACTGTCGCGGCTGAAATCCGCATAAAAAAAGCCGGTCCCAAAGGAACCGGCTTTTCTGCCTATATAGCTTTTCTCTTTACTTAGTTCTCTGAACTGTACAACGCTTCAACGTCCTTAGGTTGCAGTGAACTGTAGTTAATTTTCAACGCTTGCGCTTTGCGCAATTGCAATTTGATATCTGAAATTAATCCCATCTTCACAGACTTATCTGCTTTGATCGACATAGTCATCATAGGACGGTCTTCCTCACTCTTCTTTTCACGCTCTTGAATCACAAATGCTTGTAAATCATCTATGCTTGCAAAAGCATCATTGAGCTGAATTCGGGGCGCTCGACCAAACTTGTCTTGGTACTTTACACGCGGAGAACCGGCATAAATATAAGTCACCAATGACTTACGTTCCAATTTCTGAATCTCAGTAGCTTGAGGCTTGTTTACACTCACCTTCAAGTCTACTTCACGCATTACCGTAGCAACCATGAAGAAAAACAACAACATGAATACAATATCAGGAAGTGCCGAGGTATTTACCGCCGGTAGCTCTTTATCCTTCTTTTTCTTTATTACTGCCATTAGCCACCAATATTTAAAGGTTCAGCTTCAGAAATTTTTTGAGGATAAGCGCCTTTAATTTCCTTAATAACGTCTTTATCTTCATCCGCATCCATTCCTCTGTAGGACTTACCGTATTCCTCTTCAGCATATTTATCACGAAGATCCTCGTAAGCTGCAACGAGCTCATTCTGAACCTTCACATACATGCCGTAAGATGTTCCACGGTCGTTCTGCAATGAAATGACAGCCTTATCTGGGTTATCAGAACTAGACGACACCTTGTAACCTTTACAGTAGGTACAAGATCCGTCACCGTTGTTATCAACGAATTCCATCGCTTTCTCACGCAATTGTGAAATTTCGAGGTACTCATCTTCAACTAACAACTGATCGTTTGAATTTACAAGAACAGTAAAGATATTACGCTCCTTGATCGGAGGTATGTCCTGTTCCAAATCTTCATCCCAAGGCGGTAGCTTCCTGTTGATTCCCTTATCCGTATCCATCGTTGTGGTTACCAGATAGAAAATCAATAGAAGGAAAGCGATGTCCGCCATCGATCCGGCATTAATTTCTGGTATGGCTCTTTTATTTCTTGCCATATCAATATTTATTTAGAAACTCTAGAAACCAAAGAGTAGACTACAGCAAGTACCGCACCGGCACCAATGATGTAGAATGCATTTAGCATCGCGCTAACTACCTTAGTTTCTGCTTCTGTTACATTCTTATACGAGGCAAAGTCTGATCCGTCTGCGAGCAAATAGCTCAAAATACCAACGAAAATCACAGCAGCCAAACCGATACCTACACCGCGGATTCCCTTAGGATTCACCGTCAATGAAAGCACGAAGCTCAATACAGCTATCACTATACCGATAACGGTAGTGAATAGACCGTAGGACACATAGCTAGAAGCACTGTCTTCATTAAGCGAAACCATGATAAACATGATTACACCAATGACTCCCAGTACAATACCTAGGACACGTCCAATTAATGGAAGTTTACTAAGCATCTTAATTATGCGTTTTTCTTGTTGTGCTCAACCAATAGATCCATGAATGAGATAGAAGCATCTTCCATCTTGATCACGATACTATCGATCATTGCTACGATTAAGTTATAGAAAATCTGAAGGATGATTGCAGTAATCAAACCGAATACCGTCGTCAAAAGTGCTACTTTGATACCACCTGCAACAAGCGATGGGTTAATATCACCTGCAGCCTCAATCGCATCAAATGCGCCAATCATACCGATAACCGTTCCCATGAAACCAAGCATAGGTGCCAATGCGATAAACAATGAAATCCAAGAAACACCTTTCTCTAGTTTACCGTTCTCAACAGAACCAACGCTCATGATTGATTTATCAACCATGTCCATTCCTTCATCGTAGTGGTCAAGACCTTCAAAGAAGATCGTTGCTACTGGACCACGAGTATTACGACATACTTCTTTTGCAGCTTCAACACCACCGTTGTTCAACGCACCTTCTACTTCTTCAAGAAGTTTTTCAGTATTAGTTTGAGCAAACGTGAGGTAAATGATACGCTCGATAACTAAGGCTAAACCTAAAACTAAGGCGAGCAATACGAACGACATAAAGAATGCACCACCTTCAATGAACTTTTCTTTCAAGATCTGAGTGAATGCTTTTTCTTCTGTAACTGCTTCAACTTCTTCCGAAGCTTCTTCTGTTACTTCTTCTGTGGCAGCTGAATCCGCAGTTGCTGCAGCTGAATCAACAGCTGCGTCGGCAGAATCCATAGTTTCAGTAGCAGCAGAATCAACTGCTACTTCTTCTGTCGCCGCCATATCTTCTTGAGCATAGGCGTTAACCGTACCCAATGAAAGGGCAACGATAGCAAGCAAAGAGAGTGCTTTTTTCATTTTACTAGTTGTTTAAATACATTTTAGTGTTTTTGCATTACCGGCTTTCACAATAGTTTGAGCCTATATGCGTGGCCGAAAATACAAAAAATTGGTGTCCCGACACTACTCTGTGAGTTCTCCGGCAAGACTTGAAGAAAACTTAATGCCAAATTCTCTTAAACCTGCCGATTCGCTCAACAAAAGCATCGCTTTTACCAAGGCCGATTCAAAAGTCATGTCTTTGGCGCTCAATACATTAAAACGCTCCAAAGCCGATGAACTGTCGTATAAACCATGAACGACTGCGCCACTGACACACTGAGATGTATTTACAATTACAGTACCATTGTCGCTGCACTTTGATAGAAATTCAATAAAATCTGGACTGTTCGGTGCATTTCCAGCACCAAAAGTGCGCAGTAATAAGATACGCCAGTTGGATTGTACCTGTAAAGCACTGAAATTTAATCCTGGATACAACGTAACTACACCCACTTCATTTGAAAAGCCTTTGTGCAATTCCAGCTTCGCTTTCGATGAGCGCCAGAGCAACTCTTTATGTACCGTCATGCGCACGCCACTTTCAGCCAAAGCAGGAAAATTAGGGGAACTGAATGCGTTGAATTCGTTAGAGGAACGTTTGTAGGCCCGATTACCGCGGTACAGTTTGTATTCAAAATAGATACACACTTCTTGAATAACTGGGTCGCCCGCTTCTTCCATTGCTGCGAATTCTAGCGCACTCAATAGATTTTCTACGGCATCTGTTCTCAAAACTCCAACCGGAAGTTGTGAGCCTGTAATGATGACGGGCTTTTTCAAACCGCGTAGCATAAAGCTGAGTGCACTAGCTGTGAAGGCCATGGTGTCGGTGCCGTGTAAGATCACAAAACCATCGAATAGGTCGTGAAGCCCGTAAATCTCGGTGGCCAGCTCAGCCCACACGGAAGGATGCATTTCTGAACTATCGAGGGGACGGGCCATAGTTTTCACCTCTAATTCAATGGGTAATAACTGCAGCGCTGGAATATTTTTACGCAATTCCTCAAAATCTACGGGCGCTAATTTGCCGTTTAAGTTTTGACGCATCCCTATGGTTCCGCCGGTGTAGATCAAGCAAATTTTTCTCATGCCCCAAAGAGTTTTTCAGCGTTCAAAGTGGTGATTTCAGCCAATTCTTCTAAAGATACGCCTTTGATTTCACTGATCGTTTGTGCTACTTCAAGTAGGAATCCAGGCTCGTTTTTTTGACCCTTTTTGCTGGTAGGTGTGAGGTACGGTGCATCCGTTTCTAATACGATGCGATCCGTTGGGATGTTTTTGATTACAGGGTCCGTTGCGCTTCGGTTGTAAGTGATAGAGCCGCCTAAGCCAAAGTAGAATTCGCCTAAGCGCAGTGCCCGATTGATTTGTTTTTTTCCTCCAGAGAAACAATGAAAGACCCCGCGAATTTTTCCATTGTGCCGCTCTTGAGCGGCTTCAAGAACGGGAAATAGTTCTTTAAAGCTGCTGCGCACGTGCAGCGCAATGGGCAGGTTACAAGCGACACTCCAGTCCAGCTGCCGGTTCAGTGCTTCTATTTGTATCGCTAGGGTGCTCTGGTCCCAATAGAGATCTAAGCCAATCTCACCAACGGCGCAAAATTCTTCAGGCTTTTGGTGGTACCAAGCTTCGATTTGATCTAATTGGTCCGCCCAATCCTCTTTTACATAGCAAGGATGCAAACCGATCATCTTCCGAATCTCTAGCAAAGGATAATTTGCCGCTACCGCATCCATTTTAGGAAGGCTATTCACATCAATATTGGGGAGCAGAATTCTGTTCACCCCATTTTCTAAAGCCAATGCCTGGATGTGATCTTTACGTGTTTCGAAGACCTCATCATAGAGATGGCAATGCGTATCTGTAAACATTAGAGCGGGAGGTTACCGTGTTTCTTCTTCGGCAACTGAACCGCTTTATTTTCTAACATGGCGTAAGCGCGAATGAGTCGCTGACGAGTCTGCTCCGGTAGGATGACTTCATCCACATATCCTCTAAATGCTGCGCGATACGGGTTAGCAAAGGCTTCTGCATATTCGCCTTCTTTTTCTGCCAATTTCGCCTCGGGATTTTCAGCACTTGCAATTTCTTTTTTAAAGATGATTTCTGCTGCGCCTTTAGCGCCCATTACGGCAATCTCTGCAGTTGGCCATGCGAAATTCATGTCGGCGCCAATCTGTTTAGAGTTCATAACACAATAGGCACCCCCGTACGCTTTACGCGTAATTACAGTAATACGCGGAACCGTCGCCTCGCTAAAAGCATAGAGCAGTTTAGCACCATTGGTAATGATACCGTTCCACTCCTGATCCGTACCTGGAAGGAATCCCGGTACATCTTCCAATACTAAAAGAGGAATATTGAAAGCGTCACAGAAGCGCACGAATCGGGCACCTTTGGTGGAGGCCTGAATATCTAAAACGCCTGCGAGATAGGCCGGTTGATTCGCGACCACACCGATGGATTTACCCGCGAGACGAGCAAATCCTACAACGATATTTTCTGCAAAATCTTTATGTACTTCGAAAAAACTATCCGTATCGACGATTTCACCGATGACCTCTTTCATATCATAAGGCTGGTTCGCACTTTCGGGGATGATGTGTTGCAGCCCCATACGAAGCTCATCGCCTGGAGTATACGGAAGCGAAGGCGGCTCCTCATCACAGTTTTGCGGAACGTAAGAAAGCAATTTCTTTAACCCTTCGATCAAAGCGATTTCATTAGGATAAGTGAATTGGGTTACCCCGCTTTTCGTCGCATGCGTGCTTGCACCTCCTAATTCTTCTGAGCTCACCTCTTCGTGGGTAACCGTTTTGACCACATTGGGTCCGGTGACGAACATGTAGGAGGATTCCTCGACCATCATGATGAAATCGGTCAAAGCAGGGCTATACACTGCGCCTCCCGCACAAGGTCCCATCATCGCAGAGAGCTGGGGAATAACCCCTGAAGCTTGAACATTACGATAAAAAATATCGCTATACCCGCCGAGCGAGACGACTCCTTCTTGAATGCGCGCGCCGCCACTGTCGTTAAGTCCGATCACTGGAGCACCCGTTTTCATGGCAAGGTCCATCACTTTCGTGATTTTCTCTGCATGTGCCTCAGCAAGCGAACCACCTAAAACGGTGAAATCTTGGGCATAGACATAAATTATTCGGCCGTTAACGGTTCCATAGCCCGTAACTACACCGTCGCCTAAAATTTTCTGCCCGTCTAGACCGAATAAATTACTCCGATGCTGAACGAGTGCACCCATTTCTTGAAAAGATCCTTCGTCTAATAGAAAGTGTATGCGTTCACGTGCGGTGAGTTTGCCTTTAGCATGTTGCGCCGCTATGCGCTTTTCGCCGCCGCCAACTTTGCTCTGCTCTTGAAGTTCTTGAAGATGTGTTCTCTTGTCTTGCATGGTGGTTCTCTGTCTAGTTTCTGTGTTTCAATTTACTTCTCAGAGAAGGCATTTCGCAAATTTACCTTCGTATGTCTGTGGAATCTTTTCGTCTCTTTCGCTTTTCTGCGGATTTCAGCCTGCTCTTCTTCCGATAAATGGATGACTTCAACGCATTGCGGAGTACAACATGCTTCGTGTTTTTCAGCACATTCCTCGCACTGAATAAAAAGTAGATTACACGCTTTGTTTGCGCAATTTGCGTGGTTAGCGGAAGGCTGACCGCATTGATGACATTCGGAAATGACCTCATCCGAAATGGCTTCGCCTAATCGTTCATCGAAGACAAAGTTGATGCCGTGGAATTTGTTCGGTAATTTATCTTCTTCTATCTGGCGGGCGTAATCAATGATGCCTCCGTGCAATTGGTTGACATCGTTAAATCCGTGGTGCTTTAAATAAGCCGACGTCTTCTCGCAGCGAATTCCTCCGGTGCAATACAAAAGAATCTTACGATCTTCCTGACCCTTGAGTTTTTCTAAAACCATGGGGAGTTCTTCACGGAACGTCTCTGCCTCAGGAAGGACTGCGCCTTCAAAATGACCAATTTCACTTTCGTAATGGTTGCGCATATCGACCACTACTGGATCGTGCTTTTCAATGGCTTCATTCCAATCCTTTGCCGTCAGGTGAGCCCCAACATCGGTGACGTCGTAGTCTTCAGGCTGAAGACCGTCTGCCACAATCTGCTCACGAACTTTGACGACAAGCTTCAAAAAAGACTTGCCTTCTGTCTTGTCCGTAACCGCCAATTTGAAGGGCACATCATGGAAATATTCGAGCCCATGTATGAAAGCGTCAAAGGCGTCCCAGTGGTGCTGTGGAACATTCATTTGCGCATTAATACCTTCTCTAGAAACGTAGATACGTCCTAAACACTCCCACTGTGACCATTTCGCAAATAACGCGTCGCGCAACTCCTGTGGATTTTCTATGATGACATATTTGTAAAAAGAAACCGTAGTACGGTGAAAAGTTTCTGCGTCAAGCTTGGCCTGCAGTTCTTCTCTACTCAATTTATTAGCGAGTGTTCTTTTCCCAGCATTTGGATCCATAGGTGGGTGATTTATCGTACAAAGATAAGTTATCTTTGAAGGACCCAATTCTGATCTTTATCACATTCAGAGCATGAATAAAACCATCCTTATCCTAGGCGCCTGTGGGCAAATAGGGACAGAACTTACATTGGCACTTCGCCAGAAATACGGCAATGATAGCGTTGTTGCTTCTGACATCCGTCAGCCTGAACATTCGGAACTTCTTAATGGCCCCTTCGAAGTGCTCGATGCGAGCAGCGCAAGCGCACTGCGCTCGGTTTGTGAAAAACACAAAATACATACCGTATACCACCTGGTCGCTATGTTGAGTGCGACGGGCGAAAAATTTCCAATGAAGGCCTGGGATTTAAACATGCAGAGTTTGTTGCACGTACTAGAATTGGCACGGGAAAAGGTGATTCAGAAACTTTTCTGGCCCAGCTCTATTGCGGTCTTTGGACCTACTACACCGAAGCAAAACACCCCGCAGCAAACCGTTATGGAACCTTCAACGGTCTATGGCATATCTAAACTTGCGGGCGAGCGCTGGTGTGAATATTACTTCAATAAATACGGTGTGGACGTCCGATCCATTCGCTACCCTGGACTTATTTCATGGAAAAGTCAACCGGGTGGCGGCACTACAGATTATGCGGTGGAGATTTACTACAAAGCATTAGAAGAAGGTCGGTACACGAGCTTTTTATCAGCGCATCGCGCCTTGCCTATGATGTACATGGAGGATGCTATTCGTGCGACCATAGAACTCACGGAGGCTCCAGCGGAACAAGTGAAGGTGCGCAACAGCTATAACCTTGCAGGCATCAGTTTTGACCCAACGACCATTGCCGCCAGTATTGAGAAAAAAATATCGGGATTTGAATGCTACTGTGTTCCGGATTTTAGAGAAGAGATTGCGGCTTCGTGGCCAGAAAGTATTGATGATTCAGCCGCTCAAGAAGATTGGGGGTGGTCAATGGAGTACGATCTAGATGGCATGACGGATGCTATGTTGCGTAATCTCAGAACAAAATTGGGACTATAACGTCACCTCGAAATATTCAGAAGGACCATCATAGCCTGCGACAGATTTTTGTCCCTTGTGCTTGAACCCTAAGGCTTCCAGCATTCGTATACTCGCGGTGTTTTCCGCGTGGGTGATGGCGCTTAATTTTGATTGGCCAAAATGCGCTTTTGCCGCGTGCATAATTCGCCTCGAAGATTCCCGAGCGTAGCCCTGCCCTTCGTGGTCCGGATGCAGTGCGTAGCCTAGATCAATGAGCTCCAAATCTGGGCGCACGTATAATCCGCACACGCCCACCTTAGTGCCAGTATTTTTCGTTACCAGGGTGTAGTTCGCATAACCGCGTTCACGCAGTTGTGGCAAGGCGCGCTGTCTGATGTATTCCCGTGCATCTTCCTCGCTTTTCAAGCTGCGGTCGCCAATGAATTTTAAGGCTTTCGGAGCGGTTAAAATGACCAGCACAAGGGCGGCATCTTCTTCAGTGGTCGGTCGGAGATAGAGGCGGTCCGATTCAAAACTCAAATAACTACTCATCGGCTTTGTACCAAGAGCTGTATTTCAAATAGTTATTGGCTATGCGTTCGATTTCCCCTTTGCGCAAGCGTTCGGGTACGGGGCCAATTTCTTTTGCCGGCACCCCCGCCCACAGCGTACCCGGGGCCAATTTCTTTCCTTGGGTCACGACCGAACCAGCCGCTACGATGCAACCTTCACCGACCACACAATCGTCCATCACGATCGCGCCCATACCGATGAGTACATTGTCTTGGATCTTGCAACCGTGCACAATCGCATTGTGACCAATACTTACATTATTGCCTACGGTCGTTGGGAATTTCTCATAAGTGCAATGGACTGTGGCGTTGTCCTGCACATTCACCTTATCACCAAAGGTGATGCTGTTGACGTCGCCGCGGATGACGCTTCCAAACCAGAAACTGCATCCGTCGCCACATTTAAATTGGCCTATAATGGTTGCATTATCCGCTGTAAAACAATCGGTGCCGAATTCGGGCGTATGTCCTAGCAAAGGCTTGATGAAGGCCATGGTAGTATCGTTTAAGGTTCTCTTTTCAAATGTACGCTTTGCGAGTTTTACCACGTACATTTGTACTCAGAAACAACCCCACATCATGGACATCAAGCGCGTACCCGTTAGTATTTATGCAGAAATGACCCCGAATCCGAAGGTCATGAAGTTTGTGAGCAACAAAATGTTGTTGCAAACCGACTCCGCAGAATTCAGAAACATTGAAGAAGCTAAACCGTCTCCATTAGCCACGAAGCTCTTCCACTTCCCCTTTGTTAAAGAAGTATTTATCTCAGGAAATTACATCGCCATTGCAAAATTTGATGTGATAGAGTGGGATGATGTTGCGCAGGAAGTGCGCGTTTTTATCACTGATTTTCTTCAAGAGGGCGGCGTTGCTGTTCATGAGGATCAATTAAAGCCGGCGGAAACTGTAGAAACAGAAGCAGATGGATCACCAGCGGTACGTGACGAAGACTTAGGTGAGATCGAGGGACGCATCGTGGATATCCTCGAAGAATACATCAAGCCTGCAGTCGCCCAAGATGGCGGAAACATTGCTTTCATGGGCTACAAGGACAAAATTGTTGAAGTCCAACTTCAAGGTGCTTGTTCCGGTTGTCCTTCGTCAACCATGACCTTAAAAAATGGCATTCTAAGTATCTTACAAAAAATGTTGCCAACCCTCGTTGACGATGTGGTTGCAGTGAATGGTTAAGAACGTTTTATCGAGTACTACGAAAAAACGATTCGACCGGAAACTATACGTACATCTTTATCCGTTACCACTTCGTAGAAGTATACTCCCGAGGATATATTAGACCTGCTAATCTCGATAGCACCATTTAAGTGGTCGTAATCAATTTGTATCTGCTCGCCGCGTAAATTAAATAAACGTAGAATGTGAGATTCTTGATTTACCAATGGAGGATAAAAGTTGATTGTTGCTTTTTGATCTACCGGGTTTGGCATTACTAAAGACGTAGTAACATACTGGGGTCTGCTTTCCTCCACTGATAAGTAATTAATCAATGGATCACTTTTTAGAATACTATCAATATTAATAAGCTCATCACCTATCTGGTAGTCAATGTATTGAAATCCATCAAACAACATTTCATTATCAGTTGAGAACCCTACTGTAATTAGCTGTGGTGGATTAAAGGGGTTGTGGTGATTCAAAGATGTGTTGTCATAGGTATGGTCGGCATGAAACTTATAGCTGGGTGGAATTTTTACCAGATTTTTAAAGTAATAGTACTCTTGATGCTCAAAATCCCAACGGTCTATTTTTATTAGGGGAATAGTATCATTTGTTTGTGGCTGATAAGCGTAATTCAGAATTTCCGTGCAGATCTGATGCGAATGAGGGAATGCGGAGAAAATAGAAATGGGCTGCTGAGGTGTGTCCTCTTCAACTGAAAAGGTTTTGACCTGGCCCGCCTGAATTTGAAAGTTATTTGACCAATACTGTAATGGTACAAAGTCATAAACTGGACGAATTCCTACCTCGTTTTCTGGATATAAGTAAAGCCTTATTTTAATATCTATCCACTGTCCAGAAGTCCCTTTAGGAGTGTGAATGTTCATAGCTATTTCACCATTGGCTGGTAGCTCGATTCCTATTTTCAAATTAGGATCATTCGGATACACGATCGGCATCGATCCTGGCGCCCATGTCCCAATGCCTATATCTCCAGAGATGCTCAATGCTGATCCACTTGTGTCTATGGCTATCTGACCGAGTGTATCTGCCGTGATTACTGTATGGTGTATCAAAGATGGATCTGAAGGAACTAATTCTAAAGCTCTGATATATCTTATTTGGCCCAAATTCAGAGGAACGACTAATGTGTTATACGCATCGTCATAAGAGGCATTACTCTTAAATAATGTCATTTGAATAATAGTATCCGGGACGCCTTTAAGTTGATACAAAGGATATATAGGTGCCGGAGGAAGTAAGGCTGGATTTCCTTCCAATGCCCCATCATAAATCCAATTCAATAATGCCGTTTTATCCGATTGGCTAATAGGTCGTTCATTAATAAAATGCATGTATGACGTATCCGCGCCCCAAGGCGGCATTTCTCCATGCTGTAAGGCGTGTACCATGCTTGTTGTCCACGGAGAGATAGAATTATAACTTAACATTGAAAAGGGAGCGCCGCCACCTGAACGATGGCAGTTGGTGCAATTTTTATACAAAATAGGGGCAACGTCATTGAAGGTGCTAGTCTGCCCATTGCAAATACTAGCAAAGGTCAGCAACACAAAAAAAAGGCTTCGTTGTAGCACCATGCAAAATCAATTTTAGATTTATCTAAGTTAGAAGTAAATAAACTACGAAAGTTTAATGCTACAAATTCGTCTCAACTAAAAAGGCGGCCCGATGGGCCGCCTTTTTTATTTAATAGATTCGCCGCGGGCTATTAAGCCGGCTGCATCCCCATGTTGCGCAAATGACGAAAGTGTCCTTTAATGGCACTCATCGTCGTACGGTATTCATTGTAAGGCAACTCAAATTCCGCCGCTGTCTTGCGAACGATCTCTGCGATTTTTGGATAATGAATGTGATTGATGGTAGGGAACATGTGGTGCTCAACCTGGAAGTTCAATCCTCCTGTGTACCACGTTACTAACCAATTCTTCGTGGCGAAATTCGCCGTGGTTTTCATTTGGTGTTCTATGTTTGTGATTTTTTGAACCTCTTCTTCCGTAGGGAATTCAGCCTTATCAACCACGTGTGCCAGCTGGAACGTAATAGAAAGAATGAAACCTGCAATCAGGTGCATTACAACATTACCCCAAAGAACTAAATACCAAGGAGCACCTAATAACATTGGCATCGCGTAGAATACTGAAAAGTGGAACAATTTACCAACGATCAGTTTCGTCCAAACCATACCCAAACTCTGGTCTTTTGCTTTGAACAAATCACTCTTATTGTAATTCACCATCTGCGTAAAGTCCTTTTCTAACAACCATTTGTACGTCATTAGCGTGTACGTAAATGGTGCGTAGATATGCTGGAACTTGTGTTTAGGCAATAGCTTTTGGTTAGGATGAAAACGAAACATACCTCCGGTTTCTATATCATCGTCATGCCCATCGACATTTGTATGGGTATGGTGTTTCATATTGTGTTGAACACGCCATGTGTAAGAATTACCGGCCAACATGTAAATAGACGCCCCCAATCTGCGGTTCCACCATTCACTGCGGGTTACAGTGTTATGCAATGCGTCGTGCATGAGATTCATTCCAACCCCAGCCATTCCAAAACCTGCGATAGCCCATAAAAGCGTGGTCATTCCAAACCCCCAATTCGCTGTTAAAAACAGGCCGAAAGGAACCAAATACAATGCAAGATTTAAAAACGCTTTAACGTAATACCTGTAGTCTGCTAAGCTAGATTTATTCTGTTCTTTAAAATAGGTGCGTACACGCTTACGCACTTCTTTTTGAAAATCACTACTGCTCTTGAATCTTAACATGAATTAATCGTTAATTAAGTGGATGAAATTAGTAAATAACGGGTTAAGTAAAGCAACATGTGGTAAATTTGCATTTAAATAATGCAACTAACCATGTTGAAAAACATAAATCCCACAGAACTAAAGGCTTGGAAAAAGCTTCAGTCGAATTTCAACAACGATAAACGCACTTTAAAAACGCGCTTCTTTGAAGACCCAGACCGTTTCAATAAATACCACATCAAGTGGGACGGCCTTTTGTTCGACTTTTCTAAAAACCACATTGGCTCCGAAACCTTTAGTCTCTTTAAAGAACTATTAAACGAGGCGAATGTTCGCGAAGCAATTCAAATGCAACAAGGGGGCGCGAAAATTAACATCACTGAAAACCGTGCAGTATTGCATACGGCATTAAGAAATAGGTCGGGAGACCCTGTTCTGATGGACGGTGAAGATGTAATGCCCGGTATTCGCGATTCATGGGCGAAGTTGGCCGCATTCTCAAATGAGATTCGCTCAGGAGCCTGGAAGGGTCATACTGGAAAACGTATTACAGATGTAGTAAATATTGGTATAGGCGGCTCCGATTTAGGACCACGTATGGTAATTAATGCACTTCGTCCGTTCGTAACAGATCAAATGGATTTCCATTTTGTAGCAAATGTTGATGGCGCAGATTTACATGAAGTATTGCGAAAGGTCAATGCGGAAACTACACTATTCATTATAGCGTCAAAAACCTTTACCACACAGGAAACCATGAAAAATGCGAACAGCGCAAAAGAATGGTTTTTGAACAATGGAGGTGCGGAATCGTCTGTTGCAAAACACTTTGTTGCAGTGAGCACAAATGCTGAGGGCGTTGCAGGGTTCGGGATTGACACCAAAAACATGTTTGAATTCTGGGACTGGGTTGGAGGACGCTACAGCGTTTGGTCCGCCATCGGTCTACCTATTGTTTTAGCTATTGGTTTTCAGGGCTTCCAAGAATTTCTAGGCGGGGCACACGCCATGGATAAACACGTGGCTAATGAGGATTGGGACAAAAATATTCCTGCCCAAATGGCCATGTTGGGCATCTGGTACCGCAATTTTCACGGGGCCGCAAGCCATGCTATTCTTCCATACGATCAATATATGGATAGATTCGCTGCCTATTTCCAACAAGGTGATATGGAGAGTAACGGAAAATATGTTGGTAGAAACGGTAAGAAAGTAAACTACGCTACGGGACCTATTATTTGGGGCGAACCTGGAACGAACGGCCAACACGCCTTCTACCAATTGATTCACCAAGGTACCGATCTGATCCCAGCCGACTTCATCGCATCGAAGAAGCCGCAACACAGTTTAAAAGATCACCATCCTATTCTTCTTGCAAATTTCATTGCTCAAACAGAGGCTTTAATGACCGGGAAGACGAGAACGGAGGTAGAGATAGAGATGCGCCAAGCAGGCATTTCTGATACAACGGTTGAAGAAATCGCGCCTTTCCGTGTTTTTGAAGGGAATCGACCAACAAACAGTATTGTTGCAGATGAATTAAACCCTTATCATTTGGGCCAATTAGTTGCTGCATACGAGCATAAAATCTTTATACAAGGGTACATCTGGAACGTTTTCAGCTACGACCAGTGGGGCGTAGAACTTGGAAAAGTATTAGCAAAAGCTGTATTGGGAGAACTTACGGGTAGCGGTGTGCCGCATGAGCACGACAGCTCTACCAGCGCTTTGATCAATTATTTGAAATAAGTACGGTTATAGGGAAGCTCTAAAGGCGTCCAGCAGCTTATTGAGTTGTTGGGCGCTTTCTTCTTTTACGCCATTGGCCAACTGGTCAATAGTTTCCTGCTCCATCAACCGGAAGACTAACCTCTGTCCTTTTTCAGTGAGAAATACATGAATTACGCGTCGATCATCTCGGTCGCGCCGTTTTACAACGAGCTGCATGGCTTCTAATCGGTCCACCATACGAGAAGCGTCGCTCATCTTATCTAGCATGCGCTCACGTATCTCAGAAGTCGTAATTCCTTCTTCACCCGAGCCGTTTACAATGCGTAGAACGTTGTATTGCTGCATAGTTATCCCTTCATTCTTGAGCACAGTAGCAATCCTACTTTTCAGTTGATTGTACGTATAAATGAGGTTCACAATGAGCTTAGACTGTTCACTACGAAACGCTTTCTGCTTAATTTCTTGTTCGAGATTCATGAGGACTTAACGCAAAAGGGCAGTCGATGTTCAAACATTGATAACGAGAAAAGAAACCATTGCTAACGGATAACCTATTATACTGTCAGTATGTCTTTTTCTTTTTTGGCAAAAAGCGAGTCACATTTAGAAATATAATCGTCCGTCATTTTTTGAATGTCCGATTCATGATTTTTACGTAAATCGTCGCTTAAGCCGTCATTTCCTAACTTTTTGAGTTCATCCATTGCGGACTTTCGGGCAGCGCGAACACCTACTTTAGCGTTCTCACTTTCACCTTTAGCAAGCTTTGCAAGATCACGACGACGTTCCTCTGTCAAAGGCGGTACGCTAATGATAACGCTCTCCCCGTTATTCATTGGATTAAATCCTAAACCTGCATTCATGATCGCCTTTTCTATCTCAGTGATCAACTGTTTCTCCCACGGCTGAATGCTAATGGTGCGTGCATCGGGAGTGCTCACATTACTGACTTGCGACAAGGGGGTCGGTGCACCGTAATATTCTACCACGACTCCTTCAAGCATGGAAGGATTTGCACGGCCTGCGCGAATTTTAACCATTGCCTTTTCTAAATGGCTAATGGCACGGTCCATATCATCTTTCGTTGCATCAAAAACAAAATCTATTTCGTCTTGCATCTTATTGAATTGATTTTATTAATTCTTAACTAACGTGCCGACTCCGGGAGTACCTTCAATGACCTTCATCAAGTTCCCTGGTGTGTTCATATCAAAGACTATGATAGGTAGCTCGTTTTCTTTGCTCAATGTAAATGCAGTCATATCCATCACATTCAATCCCTTATCGTATACTTCTTTGAAGCTCAATGTTTCAAATTTAGTCGCCGTTGCGTCCTTTTCGGGATCTGCTGAATAGATTCCATCCACGCGCGTTCCTTTCAGAATAACATCTGCCTGTATCTCCACCGCGCGGAGCGTAGCGCCTGTATCTGTAGTAAAGTATGGGTTTCCTGTACCCCCAGAGAAAATAACCACACGTCCTTTTTCTAGATGACGAATAGCACGGCGGCGAATAAACGGTTCCGCCACTTTATCCATCTCAATAGCACTCTGTAGTCGTGTTTTTACACCTGCACTTTCAAGAGCGCCTTGCAAAGCTAAACCATTGATAACTGTGGCCAGCATCCCCATATGGTCCGCCTGAACGCGGTCCATGCCTTGTGATGCACCACTGATTCCACGGAAAATGTTTCCACCACCGATAACCACTCCTACTTGCACTCCTAAACTAGCTACTGCCTTTATTTCGTCAGCATACTCAGCAATCCTTTTGGGATCGATACCAAATTCTTTATCGCCCATTAGGGCTTCTCCGCTTAATTTCAGTAGTACACGATTGTATTTCATATCTGTAGGTTTGAACACAAATATACCGCAACTATTATAGGCAATCCAACGAGTTAATTCGAGTTTTTAAACCGTTACCAACTTTTACGCTTGAGACAAAAAAAACCGCGATGGCTAGCCATCGCGGTTTTTAAACGTTCATTAAGTAAGTGATTATAAGCTTACTCGCTTAAAATCTACTACTGCTAGACCCGCTTCAACGCTAGTCAAGTATTTCGATACACTCAACTTGCTGTCTTTGATAAAGTCTTGATCTACCAACGTATTCTCCTTAAAGAATTTATTCAAACGACCTGTTGCAATTTTCTCGAGCATTTCCTCTGGCTTGCCTTCTTGACGTGCCAAATCTTTTCCTACTTCTAATTCACGATCGATGACGTCTTGCGGTACAGCATCACGATTCAAAGCTACTGGATTCATGGCCGCAGCTTGCATTGCAACGTCACGACCTGCTTCTGCAGCTTCAGCGGTCAAGCCTACTAAAGTACCAATCTTGTTGCCCATGTGAATGTATGAAGCTACGTATGGAGCGCTTACCGTTGCCATTTCAGCAACTTCAATCTTCTCACCGATCACACCCGTCTGCTCTTGCAATTTAGCTGCAACAGTCAAGCCACCTTCAAATTCAACAGCACCGAGCTCTGCAGCAGTCGATACGCCAGAAGCTAATGCGATATCAGCAATCTTATTTGCCAATGCAACGAAGTTTTCGTTTTTAGCAACAAAATCAGTTTCACAAGACAGTTTTATAACTGCACCTTTATCCGCACCGTTAGTCTTTGCAATAACAGCACCTTCGGTTGCGTCACGATCAGCGCGCTTTGCAGCTACTTTCTGACCTTTCTTTCTTAGGATGTCAACTGCAGCTTCGAAATCGCCTTCGGCTTCAACCAAAGCTTTTTTACAGTCCATCATACCAGCTCCAGTTTGCTTTCTGAGTTTGTTTACTTCAGCAGCGGTAATCTTTGCCATGATATAGAGTATTAATTTTGAATTTTAATTAAAAAGAGAGCCGCAAAGGTATTCCCTACGGCTCTCTCAAAAAGTCTTTATTGTTTCAACAAAGCGTTAAGGATTAAGCCTTAGCCGCTTTCTTGTCAATTTTCGCTTGCTCAGCAGTAGCTTTATCGCTCTTGCGCTGAGAGAGACCTGCTTTTACACCTTCAGTTACGAATTCCATTACCGCGGCGATACTTCTAGAAGCATCATCGTTTGATGGGATTGCGTAATCTACACGGCGTGGGTCAGAGTTTGTATCTACCATACCGAACGTTGGGATACCCAACTTGATGGCTTCATCTACAGCAATGTTTTCACGCTTAATATCAACGATAAATAAAGCAGCCGGTAAACGATTCATATCTGCTACTGAACCCAAATCCTTTTCAAGCTTCGCGCGCTGACGATCTACTTGAAGACGCTCGCGCTTTGAAAGTGTTTCGAACGTACCGTTTTCTTTCATCTTGTCGATGCTCTGCATCTTCTTAATGGCTTTACGGATCGTTACGAAGTTAGTCAACATACCTCCTGGCCAACGCTCAGTTACGTAAGGCATGTTTGCTTCGCCTGCGTATTTCGCTACGATTTCTTTTGCTTGTTTTTTCGTTGCTACGAAAAGGATTTTACGACCTGATGCTGCAATTTTCTGTAGGGCTTCTGTAGCCTCTGTCATTTTTGCTTCAGTCTTGTGAAGGTCGATAACGTGGATTCCATTGCGCTCCATAAATATGTAAGGAGCCATGTTTGGATTCCACTTACGGGTGAGGTGTCCAAAGTGAACACCGGCATCCATGAGTTTCTTAATGTTGTCTGTTACTGCCATTTTTTTGAGTTTACTTTCCCTAGTAAGCAATGCACCAGTAGCCTTGAAAGAGTCTGGTCCATTTGGATACTAAATCTCGATTAACGTTTAGAGAACTGGAATTTCTTACGTGCTTTCTTCTGACCGAATTTCTTACGCTCAACCATACGTGGGTCACGAGTAAGTAGTCCGGCAGGCTTCAACGATGTGCGGTTCTCGTTATCGATCTCAGAAAGAATACGAGATACACCCAAACGAATCGCCTCAGCTTGACCTGTTATACCACCACCAAACACATTGACTTTAACGTCATATTTGCCGGTAGTTTCTGTCAAACTGAAAGGCTGCTCCATTTTGTAGTGCAACGGCGCAGTGTTGAAGTAGTCCTTATAATCCTTGCCATTTACGGTGATAGTACCAGTACCATCATCCATGTAGACACGAGCTACAGAAGTTTTACGTCTTCCAATTGCGTGAAACTTTGCCATTTATTATTACTTATTTGATTTCATTAATGTTGATCACCGTTGGCTTCTGAGCTTCATTCTTGTGCTCAGGACCAACATATACGTGTAAGTTGCGGAACAACTCTGCACCTAGGCGATTCTTAGGAAGCATACCCTTTACTGCCTTCTCGACAATACGCTCAGGGAACTTCGCCATAATTTGCTCAGGGTTTGTAGTACGTTGACCACCAGGGTAACCCGTGTGCCATATGTACGTTTTGTCTGTCATTTTGTTTCCGCTCAAAACTACCTTCTCAGCGTTCACTATAATAACGTTGTCGCCACAGTCAACGTGAGGTGTATAATTAGGCTTGCGCTTACCTCTTATAAGCAAGGCTACCTTAGATGCCAAACGTCCTAGTGTTTGACCTTCTGCGTCAACTACTACCCAGTTCTTTTCAACTGACGCCGCGTTGGCTGAAACTGTCTTGTAACTTAATGTATTCACCGCTAATGCGTTTTATATGTTTAAAGTGGTTGTGTGTACAACCCCCAAAAAGGGCTGCGAAAATACATCTTTATTTAGCTAAGAACCAAAAATCTATGCACAAATTGTTGACATCGTGAATAGTGCATCGCTTTTGAGTTGGATTCGTGGACAATTAACACGAAATTGCACACCATGCAAAAATACAAACTATCCCCTATTCTAGCAGTATTTATCTGTCTTTCTGCACCTTTATTTGGTCAGAAATGTGGTCATGACGTGCTCGAAAGCGAAGTTAAACGACTGTATCCCAACCTTGAAGCAGACGAAGCTGAATTCATCTCGACGGTAAACTTTAATGAGCCCCACATGACTGAAGCCGTCGTTCATACCATTCCCGTAGTTGTACACATCATTTACGATTCGCCAAGCGATAATATTTCCGACAAGCAAGTGCGTGACGCCATTATTGGTTTAAATGAAGACTATCGACGCTTAAATGCCGATACTTCGAATACGCGCTCCATTTTTCAAGGGGTAGCGACGGATTGTGAGATTGAATTTCAATTGGCAAAATTGAACCCGCAAGGAAACTGTACTACAGCCATTACAAGAACGCAAAGTGCTTTGAGTGTAGGAGCAAACAATAACGTAAAAGGACTGATCAGCTGGCCGAACAATAAATACCTGAATATTTGGGTAGTGAATAGCATTAATCTTTCCAGCTCCGGTACAGGAACGGTTTTGGGATATGCTTACAAACCTAACCCTGGACAGAGCACTACGTATGATGGCATTGTGATTCGTCACGATCGTATGGGTAGGATTGGAACGGGGACAAGCAAGGGTAGAACGCTTACCCATGAAGCGGGACATTATTTAGGTCTAGATCATCCGTTTAAAGGCGGTTGTTTTTCAGGGGACAATTGTGCAGATACGCCTCCCGTATTGGAAGCGAGTTATGGTTGCAACACAAATGCAAACACATGTTCTAACGACAATCCAAACAAGCTGGATATGATCGAGAACTATATGGATTATGCAGACGATAACTGCATGAATCTATTCACAGACGATCAGCGCGCCATCATGCGCTCAAACCTTGCTAATGTCGTGAGAAGAGGTTATTTGATCAGCACAACTAATGCACAGAATACCGGTATTGAACCAGGAATGGCGTTACCCTGTGCGCCGCAAGCGAATTTCAAAGCGAGTCAAACCGCTATTTGTAATGGTACTACGGTTCAATTTACCGATATAAGCACCTTCGGTAATGCCACCAATTGGTCGTGGTATTTCCCAGGAGGCACACCGTCTTCCTCAACTGCGCAGAATCCAACAGTCACCTATAATAATGCATCGGGCAAGTCCTATAAAAATTATGATGTCGCATTAACTGTATCCAATGCTGTAGGGACTTCACAATCCTCTATTGACGGCTACATGAGTGTGCATACTCCGAACAGCACCATTTGGGCGAATAGCTTTAACTCTGGCTTCGAATTTAATGATGTCCCAAACGGTACTTGGCACGTAGAAAATTCGGAAGGCGATAATATTAAATGGGAACGCAATAGCTTCAATAGTTTCGAAGGCGATTTCTCTGTCAAGCTTGATAATTACAACAACGAGCCGGATAATACCGATGCATTGGTCACGAACTTTATCAACGTAAATAGAGCGGTAGCCATGAATTTCAGTTTCCGTTATGCCGTTGCCAGTAAGCCTGGTTTCGCGATGGACGATATCAATGTTAGTGTAAGTCAGGATTGTGGGGAAAGCTGGGAAAGCGTTCGCACTTTGCTCGGACCCCTATTATATGCAGCGACAAATAAAGCCAATCCTTGGAATCCTACTACGAGCAGTAACTGGCGTAAAGTGACTATCGGACTGGATGATTTTGTCGGTAACCAGCCTATCATGATTAAGGTTGCCTTCACTTCTGGCGGTGGCAATAATGCCTTCCTCGATGATTTCAACCTAGCTGTTACGCTTGATCAGGAAGACCTCAGCGCAGCGCAGATTAGTATCTATCCTAACCCGAGTAAAGGTCGTTTTAATGTAAAAGGTTTACCTGCTGGAACACCGTATACCATTTACAGTACCGACGGTCAAGCGATACAACGAGGTTTATTGGATTTAGACGCCGCACTCGAGCTTGCAGCTCCGGCAGGTTATTACCTATTCCAAGCCGCTAGTATTCGCAAAGCATTGATCATTCAATAAGCAGCGAATCTTCTCGGCGAAGCCCCCGGCGGAGCCGAAAATTTGAGCATAAAAAAAGGCGCCCAGTGGGCGCCTTTTTTCTTCGCTTTATTTTCGAATTTCTTCCTCAATCTTCGTGGGAACCATCACGTCAACGGGATGTTCCTCTAAATATTCCAGTAGTCTATTGTAATCTTCAATTAAGAACGTGAGCACTGTTTCGGTGGCTTTTTCCGTTCGTTTTGCTAACTGATCGAACAAGGCCTGTTCGTTACTTCCCCAGGCCCGCTGTGAACTCATTAATTGCCACAATGAACTGCCCCATTGGCTTGACCACACTTCAGGCTGTTCGAAATATCCTTTAGTCTCCTTTTTACCAAAGACATGGTGACGTACTGCCTCTAAAGCCTTAGCAGTAACTTTAACTGTATCGACCAGCGCTGAGTCTGAAGCATAGGGTTCGCGTTTTAATAGCGACTGAAGGCGCTCAATATTTTCATTTGCTTGTGCAAGTGACTGTACAGCAAGATCTAACCCTACTTCGATGCCCTCAATAGACTTAAAAGCTGCACGTCTCGCAGCTAAGTCTTCCGTACTAACCCACGACGACATGCGAGGATCGTGGCTGACATTCAGCGGCTGGCTTAAGGCCATACCGTCCCAATTCATAGTTACCGTATAGATCCCTGGCAGCACGGGTGCTCCACGTCGATCGCTCTTCTCTTTCTCTTCTTTACGCACCTTGAATTCTGGGTAATGGGTTCCTTTTTCCCACATGGCCCAACGCCAGTTTTGTAAACCCGACGCTTTCACTGTGATAAACTGAGTATAAATAGTGTCCCCAGATTCGTTTTGATAGTCTACGCGTAGCTTCTTCTTATTGTCATCTTCAACCTCCGGTAGGTAGGCGGTCATGCGTGCCCCGAAGCGACGATTATCACCACGGAAAGTTGTAGATCCTGCAAACCGTACACCCGGACTTTGTTTACGCTCCCAATGGAAAGCCGCGGGTGGTTTAAAGAAATGAGGGGAAGCAAAATTTACTCCGCTGGCAAGTTCCCGAAGCGGCTCGATGTCGTCTATGACCCAAGCACCGCGACCAAAAGTCCCCAGCACCAAATCCTTTTCACGAGTTTGGAAGGCCAGATCCATTACTTGAACAGTAGGCACATTTTTTGTCCACTTTTGATAGGTGCTCCCTCCATCAACACTGGCGTAAAGACCGTACTCACCACCGACAAAAATTAAATTCGGCTCAACCGGATCTTGCCAGACACTCAATACAGGTCCAAAAACATCGCTATCATCTACAACTCTGGTTACCTTCTTTCCAAAGTCTTCTACTTTATAGAGGTACGCGCTCCAATTGTTTCGACGGTAGTCGTTCACGACCACCCACGCAGTGCCTTTTTCATATTGGGAAGCCCGAATTTGAGGAATCCATGCGCCTTCCGGCATGCCTTTTAATTTTCCGGATAAATCGGTCCAATTCGCTCCTCCGTCCATCGTCACATGAAGCTTTCCGTCGTCTGAACCGGTCCAGATCACATTTTCATCCAAAGCGCTTGGTGCAATGGCCAGTAAGCAGGTATGGTTTTCAGCACCAGTCACATCATAGGTAAGACCTCCACTCTCTAACTGCTTTTGCTTTTCAGGATTGTTTGTCGTGAGGTCAGGACTTATAATGGTCCAATTCTTACCGTTGTCCTTACTCTTGTGCACATACTGCGAACCGAAATATAGATTAGACGTTGCGTTGAATGGATCCAATGCTATAGGTGCATTCCAATGCCAACGCAATTTCTTTCCTTCTGGGTGTACCGGTTTTATCAACTCTGAATATCCTGTTTCTGTGTTTACCAGTCCTACATTGCCTTCCTGACTTTGTGCATACACTGCATCCGTACGACCTGGTACAGGAACCACATCAAAACCATCGCCAAAGAAAAGCTCACTCCACTCCTCGTTTCGTATACCGTCTGTAGTTAAACTGTAGGAAGGACCCATCCATGAACCGTTATCCTGCATCCCACCATAAACATTATACGGCAGCTGCTCATCCACATTGATATGATAGAATTGGGCCAACGGCAAATTTTCTACGAAATGCCAGCTTTCCCCATAATCATATGAAATATTCATCCCGCCGTCGTTCCCTTCGATAATATGTGCGGGGTTAGCAGGGTCGATCCACATCGCATGATGATCCGGGTGAATTCGATTGTAGGGTGTAATGGTTTTCCAATTCTTACCCCCGTCATCACTGCGCGTTACATACGTCCACAAACTGTATAAACGATCTGGGTTTTGTGGGTCTACACGAAGGTCAGCATAATAGAACGGACGATTCCCAGCCTGCTCACTCTCTGTGACCTTGAACCAATTCATCCCACCATCTTTACTCTTGTAAACTCCATTTTTCTTACTTGTTTCAATAAGGGCGTACACGATGTTTGAATTTGAAGGCGCAATGCCTAAACCCATTCGACCCAAATCGCCTTTCGGTAAACCTTCGTCCTCGCCTAATTGCTTCCAGTTTTCACCTCCATCGTAAGTGATGAAGAGTCCTCCCGAGGGACCACCACTAGTAAAGAACCAAGGCTCCCGGCGGTACTCCCACATATTAGCAATGAGCTTCTTAGGATTGTTTGGATCCATGACAAGGTCGCCCGCACCTGTACGGTCATTGATGTACAACGTATTCGTCCAATTCTTCCCGCCGTCCGTAGTTTTAAATACTCCACGCGGGCTGTCGCCCCATGCTGATCCGGTTGCACCCACATAAATCTCATCGGTATTCTCTGGATTGATCAATATTCTGTGAATAGTGCGCGTTTGCTCCAATCCTATGCATTCCCAATTCTGGCCACCGTCGTAACTTTTATACAAGCCGTAACCGCTGGTCTGCGAATTCCTAGGGTTACCCTCGCCGGTTCCCACATAGATGATATCAGGATAGTTAGGGTCGATAGCGATGGCACCAATGGAAGCTACCTTTTCATTCTGAAACAGTGGGGACCAATTTTGACCATTGTTCTCGCTCATCCACAGTCCGCCGCTCGCTGAACCAGCGTACAAAGTGGTCGCAATATGCGGATGTGCTGCGATACAAGTTACACGACCGCTCATACCTGCGGGTCCTATGTTGCGCACGGTCAATCCTTCCATAACCTGTTCTAAAGGCGTGGTTTGCTCTTGTGCTTGAATACCAAAAACACAACTTAAAAAGACGGCTGTAATTAGCACTTTTATTCGGCTATTTCTCATTTATGGTTGATTTCAATTATATGTCAAATTCTTACTCCTTCAGTACCTTACAAAAACCGCTGAAACGTACGTATCACTGATAACAATCACTGATGCTCGTGAGTATTAGGAAGGAGAAGTTACATAATATTGGCATACCTTTATCAGAACGAATCTTACATTATGAAAGCCATCAAACTTTGGAGTATTTGCCTCCTTTTCACGCTAACCATAAATAACATCCAAGCGCAATACCGCGAAGTAGGTCTGGTCACCTCAGCCTCTATGGGTATTATGTATGGACCCGTGCTTGATGCCCGTCCCATATATAAATGGGGGAAATCGATCGCTCGAGTAACTACGATTCGTGCAGAACGGACTTATATGAATTACTCAAGGTACCAAGACAACAATTACTTCAATATGAGTTCCGGATTTTTCACCGGTCAAGAATGGCGTAAACCCGTAACCGATCGACTTTATTTCTTACACGGTCCTGAAATAGGGATGTACTATTCTTCCAGTATAAACTATACCAACATTGCCCCGAGTTTACGCTATCAATTCGGTACGCTTTACCAGGTGAACGAACGCTTTAATATTGCGCTAACTGCTCCCATGTCTTTGACTACTTCTTTTGGAAAATCTGATGGAGCATGGAACCAAAGCGCGCTGAGTATGGGGCTCTTTAGCGAGAATAATTTAATAGTGCTGACGTACGCCTTTGAAAAACGAGTTAGGAAGTAAGTCCTACTCCACGGTAACCGATTTTGCCAGGTTACGCGGGCGATCCACATCACAACCGCGCATAATTGCGATGTAGTAACTCAACAACTGCAGCGGTATAACCGTCAAAAGCGGTGTAAGGGCCTCCAATGTTTCTGGAATTTCAATCACGTGATCCGCGCTATTGATGACCTCAGTATCGCCTTCCGTTACAATTGCAATCACCTTACCGTCGCGAGCCTTCACCTCTTGAACATTACTGACCAATTTCTCGTAGTGACCGTTGTTCGGTGCAACCACGACCACTGGCATGTTTTCATCAATCAATGCAATAGGTCCGTGCTTCATTTCCGCCGCTGGGTAACCCTCTGCGTGTATGTAAGAAATCTCTTTCAACTTCAATGCGCCTTCCAAAGCGATTGGGAAATTAACACCACGTCCTAAATAAAGTGCATTCGAAGCGTCTTTATACAACGCTGCAATTTCTTCGATGTGTTCTTTAGATTCGAGCACCTTCTCCACTTTCTTGGGAATGACGCTAAGTTCATTAACCAAATCACGGTATTCAGAAGTGGAGAATTCACCACGGATTTTACCCAGCTCAAGAGCCATCATTGTGAGTAGCGTTACCTGAGAGGTGAATGCTTTGGTGGATGCTACACCTATTTCCGGTCCTGCATGCGTATAGGCTCCTGCATGGGTTTCGCGTGAAATCGTGGATCCTGGAACATTACATATTCCAAAAACCATCGCTCCAGCTGCTTTGGCCATTTTAATGGCGGCTAACGTATCGGCGGTTTCCCCACTTTGAGAAATAGCTATGACGATATCGTTTTTGCGGATGATGGGATTACGGTAACGGAATTCTGAACCGTATTCTACCTCAACTGGAATTCTAGCATACTCCTCAAATAAGTATTCTGCGACTAAGGCACTGTGCCAAGAGGTGCCACAAGCCGTCATGATAATACGGTCTGCATTTCTAAACTTATCGGCATATTCCTCAAGCCCCGACATTTTAATCATGCCTTGTTCCGGTAATAAACGACCGCGGAAGGTATCGTAGATTGCACGAGGCTGTTCGTAAATCTCCTTCATCATGAAGTAGTCATAACCCCCTTTTTCAATGCTTTCGAGATCCATTTGAAGCGCGTGAATGGTCGGATCTACCGACTCATCACTTTCAATCATTCGAATAGTTACCTCGCCTTCTGCTGTGACACAAGCCATCTCACCATCTTCTAGATAAATGGCATCTTTCGTATACTCTAAGAAAGGCGTTGCGTCTGAACCTATAAATTTCTCGTTCACCCCTAAGCCGATAACCAACGGCGATCCTAATTTTGCTACAACGATCTCCTGAGGAAGATTCTTATCATAAATACAAATGGCATACGCGCCCACAACCTGAGTCAAAGCAAGGCGAACGGCTTTGCGCAGTTTACAACCTTCTTCTTTTTGAACGTATTCAATAAAGTTTACGAGGACTTCAGTATCCGTTTCGCTATGGAACGTATACCCTTTGCTTTTAAGTAGATCTTTTAAACTCTGGTAGTTTTCGATAATTCCATTGTGTACGAGTACAAGGTCACCAGAATTACTTACATGTGGATGGGCGTTTTCATCTGACGGCTGACCGTGTGTGGCCCAGCGCGTATGAGCAATGCCAGTAGAACCAGAGGTGTCGTTGGCAAGCGCATGCTCTTCCATCGCAACAACCATTCCCTGCTTTTTATAAACAGCGATCTCACCATCTTGTGCTAAGGCTACGCCTGAGCTATCGTATCCGCGGTACTCAAGACGTTTGAGACCGTTTACGAGAATAGGGAACGCTTTTCTGTCCCCAATGTATCCTACAATACCACACATAGTGCCGTTAGTTTAAAAGTTTGGTAGGGCTAAAATACGAGTTTAACTACTCAGATTTTGTGTAGTAGACATTAAATTCTACCGGAATGGTCGGATGAAGACCACCACCTAAAACAACGCGTGCCGCACTAGAATTAGAACTTGCTGGGGTTAGTATCACCGGCAAGATTTCTTCCTTTTCATTGACAAAGTCATGAACCATTCGCGTCACATTAAAACGGTAACGGAATTCGCGAAGATCTGCACGATTGATTGCTCCACCCGCAGGGTTAATGGGGCTCGTATAGTCTTTAATAAGTGCCTGCGCAGAGTCTTGATCCTGTAGAATCAGTAGCGTATTGGGAAGGGTGTATGGTGATGCAGTTCCTTGTAAAACATGGGTTATGATTTCAGCACGATTAATACTGTACCCTTTCCCGATGAGCGTATCTAAACCTGGAAATTCGAGGACTGTGCGAGCACCGCCAGCGCCTTGAGCGTAGGTGACTATTTCTCCGTTGACAGTATCTTGCATATCGATCGCAAAGTCTGCCGATGTAAAATCGTTCTCGTACGTGTTGAAAGACAGTCCGGGGTCACCAAAGTTCTGACCGAAAGTCATCGTAAAGAGTTTCGGAATAGTATCTTGTGATCCAGTATGATAGAACAATTGGATTAAACTTCCAGAGGCTGTAAGGTTGATAAACGACAAAGCACTGGTTCCTGTTCCGGCATCTCTAAAATGCAAACCAGGTACTGCTTCCACGAAGCTTTCATTGTCTATTAAAAAATCTTCACCAGCAATGGCAGGATCGAAGAGGTTTTCTTGGAAGAAAGCAGGGTCAAGATCAAAAGTGAGGTAGCCCACGCTTGTATCAATACCATTGTATACCGGGAAAGTCGGGTCAATCATTAGCGTCGTATCCATAATGGAAGGCCCCAAAACTGGTAGATGGTTACTGTAGTAGTTGATGGTATCCGTCATCGGCTCAATCACTGGCAAAACCTGCAGATGAATAGAATCTCCACGGACGCCGTAGGTGTTTTGATAGGTAAGACGAACTTTTACAGAATCACAGATCGTACTGTCCCCAAAATCAGGGGAGAGTTTTGACAGTAAGACACGTGAAGTAAAGGCCGCGTTTAGTTTTCCGAAGATGGGGTCATTGAGATTGCCTAAAGCAACCGCACCAGGGTTTTTAGTGGTGATACTGTCCCAATTGGTTGTGTACGAAACAACATTGAAGGTTAATTTCTCTCCCAATTCAGGGCGATCCTCAACAAATTTTCCAGCACCAATTTCGCCGTTGCTTTTTTCACAACTGCTGCTTAACAGGGCCAGCCCAACGAAGGCTAGGAATCCTAATAGGGACTTATTCAACGTCTTCTTCAACCAGTAACGATTCATATACTTTAATGGCTTCTGCCGGATCTTCAGGGAAGTTTTTTCCGTCGATGCAAGGGATGTCATTTGCTTTACAGAATTCCTCAACGTGACCTGTATTTTCTTCACCCAGAATCACTACATCTGCATATTTAGCAGCCAATAGCTGTAAATCCTCACAGGTCGGCGCATCTAAACCTTCACAAAGGGCTGGATCTATTTCATCAAACTCCATTCCTGCCTTTAGCTTAGGACCTAAAGTCCCATCAAAGCCATTGTCATAGGCAGAGAAGACAATTTTTGCATCCTTGAAAATAGGGTTATCCGCCTGGAACAGACGCAAGTACATAGGAACTAAAGCTGACATCCAGCCGTGAACATGAATCACATCTGGCTTCCAACCTAATTTCTCCACGGTATCAATGGCGCCTTTTGAAAAGAAGAGCGTACGCTCGTCATTGTCCTCGAACTGCTTGCCATCAGCATCTGCATAAGTAAACTTTCGCTTGAAGTATTCCTCATTATCAATGAAATATACCTGCATGCGCGCTCCAGGAACAGAGGCCACCTTGATGATCAGTGGCATATCCATATCGTTGATCACGACGTTCATCCCGCTTAAGCGGATTACCTCGTGTAGCTGGTGTCTACGCTCGTTAATGACGCCGAAGCGTGGCATAAAAACGCGCACCTGGTGACCACTGTCGTTCGTCTTCTTAGCTAAAGCTAGAGTCGTACTTGAAATGGTATTTTCAGGTAAATAAGGATGGATTTCTTGTGAAACGAATAAGACGCGCTTGCTTTCCATAGGAGAAAGTATATTTTAAATAGGGTGCAAAGATACCTATTTTCGCCCTTTATATCAAAGAATGGCCTAGATTTGGAGCCCTTTTAACACTTATGGAACACATTCGTAGCATTGAGGAGTTAGCGCACTGGAAATCAAAAGAGCGTGAAAAAAAAACAGGCTTTGTTCCTACGATGGGCGCATTGCACGTTGGACATCTCAGTTTGGTGCGTCTCAGTCAGTCGATTAGCGACCGGACTCTAGTCAGTATTTATGTGAATCCCACGCAATTCAATAAAGCTGAAGACCTTGCGGCTTATCCTGACACACTTGAAGCTGACCTCCGCGCTTTAGAAGCATTGGGCTGTGATGCGGTTTTTTTACCTAGTGCGCAAATGCTATATCCTGACGGATTAAAATCCAGGCGCTTTGACTTTAATCAGCTGGACCACTCCATGGAAGGTGCTGGGCGTCCGGGTCATTTTGAAGGTATGGCGACGGTTGTTACCCGATTCTTCGAATTAATTGAACCCGATTTTGCCGTATTTGGTGAAAAGGACTACCAGCAACTGAGCATTATTAAGCAAGTGGTTACAAAAGAGGGGTGGCCCGTCGAAATCGTACCGGCTGGCATTTTTAGGGAAGCCGATGGACTCGCAATGAGTAGCAGAAACATGCGACTTTTACCAGACGAGCGCGAAGATGCGGCACAAATTTTCGCGATACTAAGCACTCGCATTTCTCGACTTAACCTGCAAGAAACTTCGCCAAAGGCCTTTGCGAACCAATGTACTGAAGCCTTGAATGCAGTACCTTCTATTCAAGTGGACTATGTGAGCTGCTGTGATGCTGCTACCCTTCAACAGGTGGACGAATTTAACACCGCCCGTTCCACACGAGTGTTTGCCGCAGTGCAATGCGGAAAAGTCCGACTCATTGATAACCTTCCTCTTTTTTAAACTACTTTTGCCGCATGCAAATAGAGGTTGTAAAAAGTAAAATTCATCGGGTTCATGTCACTGGAGCAGAGCTTGATTATATCGGTTCTATTACCCTAGATACAGAACTCATGGACGCTGCAGGGATTCTTCCCGGGGAGCGTGTTTACATCGTAAACATCAATAACGGTGAACGTTTCGATACGTATACCATCGCTGGTTCTCCCGGCGCTGGCGAAGTGAATTTGAACGGCCCTGCTGCGCGTCGTGTTCAAAAAGGCGATATTATTATCATTATTGCCTATGCACATATGAGTCCAGAAGAAGCCACATCTTTCGAACCAAGCATCGTTTTTCCAAACGAGACAACGAATCGCCTCGTTTAATGGCGGGTTGGGTAAAAAAGACGGTGCAATATGTGCTCTTTTTGAGCATCGGAATTGCCTTGCTTTACCTGACCTTCAAAAATGTCAATCCTGTCGACCTTTGGAATACCCTTAAAGAAGTACCATTGAGCGGACTTCTCTTAGTTACTTGTATCGGGTTTGTAGCTATTGTTTTTCGGGGCTTGCGCTGGGTACAAATGCTGCAAAGTTTAGGCTACCAGGTGCAAGGTATGCGGGCTATTGCTGCAGTTGCCATTAGCTACCTGGTAAATCTAGTCACACCTCGCGTTGGTGAGGTAGCACGGTGTACTGCGCTGCACAGGACAGATAAGGTTCCTGTTGATAAGCTATTGGGTACGGTCGTTTTAGAACGCGTCGTCGACACGCTATTATTTGCAATCGTCACGTTAAGTACAGTGGTTATTTCAGGCGATGAACTGAGAGATTTCATGACGCAAAGTGGCGCTCAGATTCCAGAGCTTTCCCTAACCGTCACAGTCAGTATTGCAGTCGTATTTGTGGCTGTTCTAGCCCTCGTGGTGTTTACTAGAAAAGTTTGGATGCAATGGAGCGTGGCGCAGAAAGTTGCGGGATTTGCAACAGGTATGATTACTGGCTTGCGCAGCCTGCGCACCGTCAATAATAAGCCGCTTTTTTGGTTTTATTCAATAGGGATTTGGACCTGTTACGTAGCGACCATAGCCATTGGCTTCACCATTGTAGAAGGTGTTCAAGGAATTGGCCCCGAGCAGGCGTTCTTTGTTAGCGTGGCGGCAGGGCTAGGATTTGTTATTCCAGTGCCCGGCGGAATAGGCGCATACCATTACCTCGTCTCTAAAGCGCTTGTTGTGCTGGGGCTCTCCCCATTTATCGGTACATCGTTCGCTACCCTTATTCACAGTTCGCAAAGTTTAATGTTTGTCTTAACTGGCGCCTTAGGCTTTGTTTTTCTCTATTTTGCAGGAAGAAAATAAGTCTTCCTCATGGCAAAGCAGAAAAGTATTTTTAATTGTACGCAGTGCGGCACGCAACACAGCAAGTGGATGGGTCAATGCCAGGGCTGTAAGGAGTGGAACACGCTCGTTGAGGAAGTTGAAATAAAGAGTAAGCCGGATCCACGTGCTTGGACCAGTGAGCAAGCTGCCGCAAAACCCATACGCATCGAAGACGTTGAGCACACCAGCGTGCAGCGTTTTCCCATACAAGATTTTGAATTTTCTCGTGTTTTAGGCGGAGGCGTCGTGCCTGGTTCTGTAACGCTTCTTGGTGGCGAGCCGGGTATTGGGAAAAGTACGCTTTTACTCCAATTGGCCCTAAGTTTTAGTGGTACCGTAGCCTACGTATCAGGAGAAGAAAGCCCATCACAAATAAAATTACGTGGCGAGCGCATTGGTAAAGCGGTAAGTGAATTGTATTTGCTCAGTGAGACCAAGACAGATGCAATTTTCAACCACTTAAAATCGGTCCGACCGCATCTGGTGATTGTCGATTCTATTCAAACACTGCACGTTCCCCACGTTGAAAGCACGCCGGGCTCGGTGGCACAAATTCGTGAGAGTGCGGCCAGTTTCATTCGGTATGCTAAAGAGACGGGTACACCGGTACTGCTCATAGGTCATATTAATAAGGAGGGCAGTATTGCTGGGCCTAAGATTCTCGAGCATATGGTGGATGTCGTGCTCCAGTTTGAAGGCGATCCCAACCTACTTTACCGTATTCTTCGTGCACACAAGAACCGATTCGGCTCTACCCACGAAATAGGTCTTTACACCATGGAACAGGGCGGACTCTACGGTGTCGAAAATCCAAGCGAATTGCTTGTGACAAAACAACACGAGGGTCTAAGCGGAAATGCAGTGGCAGTAATGGTAGAGGGTGTACGTCCCATGCTCATTGAATTGCAAGCGCTGTGTTCTACCGCCGTGTACGGAACTCCACAACGCTCGACGACTGGTTTCGATACGCGCAGACTCAATATGTTACTTGCGGTCCTGGAGAAGCGCTGCGGCTTCAGATTGGGTCAAAAAGATGTCTTCCTGAACGTTACTGGCGGATTGAAGGTAGACGATCCGGGGCTCGATTTAGCAGTGATTGCCGCCATCTTAAGTTCAAACGGTGACGCACCCATTACAGGTAAAGTCTGTTTCGCAGGTGAGGTTGGGTTGACGGGTGAAGTTCGTCCCATCACGCGTGTAGAGCAACGCATCAAAGAGGCTGAGAAATTGGGATTTGAGACCATCTACATCAGTGGACACCACCAGATAGAAAAATCCCACTACGACATTGCCATAGTGGGATTAAAAAAAATCGAAGAGCTGGTGCAAGCCCAGTTCCTGTGAAATTTAGTTTCCGCCTTCCAGTAAATTGGCCAATTCCGTTAGATCCGGTGTCAATATGATTTCCGTGCGGCGATTGATCGCCTTATTTTCAGGGGTATCGTTTTCCACTAATGGAATGAATTCGCCGCGTCCTGCCGCGGTTATACGCTGCGGATCTAAACCTTGATTCGTAGTTAATATTTTAACCACGTTGGTGGCGCGCATCACACTCAAATCCCAGTTATCGCGAACTTGACTCTGACCTCGATACGGATCATTATCTGTATGTCCTTCTACCAATACACTGATGTCATTATTTTCTGCGAGAACGCGCGCTAAATTTTCTAAGGCCACCTGTCCCTTTGGTGCTACATCCCAAGAACCAGGAGCAAACAGCAAGCTGTTTTCCAGACTCACGTATACCTTGCCATCGCGCATGTTTACGGTCAATCCCTTACCGGTGAAGCCGAGAAGTGCATCTGCAACCTTTTGGCGAACGAAAGCAACCGTGCTGTCCTTACGACGAATGACACCCTCCAGTTCGTACACCCTGCGCTGTCCTTTCTCGAGGAGCAACCTTTCCGTGTTCAAACTGTCCTCTTTCGCCTGAAGACGATTTTGAAGACTGCCCAACTGATCCATGAGCGATTTATTCTCGCGTGCACTTGCGGCGATCAAAGAACTGTTGTTGTCAAGCAAATAATCGTACTGTTTTGACAAACGATCGTATTTGGTTTGAAGTACACGCAGTTCGTCAAATTTCGAAGTAGTATCCGCTACCAACGTTTTGTTATCGCGACGCGCTTCTGTCAAAGTGCGTTGAAGTTCTGTATTCTCTGCAGAGCGAGTTTCACTTTTCTGACGCAATTGGTCCGCTTCATTGTTCAACAAGTCGTATTTATCTTGCAAAGCTTTGTGCACCTTGGTACTGACACAAGAAGTTCCTAAGAACCCTACAAGCGCAAGAATAAGTAGCTTTTTCATAGTTTATTTTAATTCAACAGCGACGGTACCCACTAAGTAAGAATCAGTCATCAGAGCGAGGGTATAGATGCCTGGCGCTAAATTTACAGGCGCGTCAATAGCACGTTTCGCGTCGATACATATTTCGATTGCTTCGCCCTGGAAGTTCACCACTGCTTTTCCATTAAAGCCCGATTGCTCGCCGCCAACCACGGCTTGATTTTGTTCTGGCGCGTCGACAGGTTTACCGTTTTCACCAATCCATTTCACATAAAGTGTTTCTTCGCCTTTCGCTGCAATTCTATTTTTAGCTAGCGTAATACATGCTGTAATACCGTCCGCTTTTTTCGCGCGACGTGTTCTGCGCATTTTGCCATTTCCTGCAATACGGAATGCCTCTGTGGTAGAAGTAGCGATGACCAATTGCTTTCCTTTAGCAACGGTTTCTGTAAGTCCTGTATTTGCGTCGCGCAAAGAAGTATTTGCATCCATAGCTGTATTTAGACTATCTGCAACCAGTTGCTCATGTAAGCGCAATGCTTCATAAGCAGCGTTTGCACTATCCAGCTTTCCAACAAGAGCCGCATTCGCTCTTTTCATTGAACCAAGACGACTGCGGTAGCCCGTTAAAGACTTTTTGTTTTGAACATTTACAGCATTGATGCTATCAATGATCCCGCCCAAACGAGTCATCTCGTATTGAACAAACGCATTTAAGCTATCGTTTTGACCAACCTGGGCTTCGAGATCTTCTTTCATATCCGCTAATTCCATGGTCAAAGCCTGTTTCTCAAGTGCAATCTCGTGCTTCTCTTCACTGCGTAAATAAAGCAATACACCTAATACGATCACGGCCAATGCCATGATGATTAATACCGGTCCTAATTTGCTATTGTTGTTTCCTGTGCTCATGTGTGTGGTGTGTTATCTTAATTAGTAACGAAGCTAACGATAAGCTGCTTTCCAATGTTTTCCAAAGCGTTAAGTTTTTTAACAAGGGCTGTATTCCCTCAAAGATGCCTACAGTGCAACAACGTATTGTCCATCCTAGAGCAAAGCCTATGCCAATTCTGTTTGTGTAGCGCTCCACGGCTAGATTCCATCGCTGCGCAACGCGCGATGCTACTTTCGGGCACCTTACCAACAAGAAAAACTGCCACCTTCCGTTCGGCACTTTATTTCACAGGGCCCGTTCAAATCTATTGCTACAGCCTTAAATATGGGGGAAATTATTCTTTAGGGGTCGTGCTTGGTAAACACTTCCTTGCCCCGCTGATAGTATCCACCCTCGCGGGCCAGCGCCGGCCGGTGATAGTTACTGCCATGCCGGTGCACCTGTGGAGGCGATTCAAGCGCGGCTACAATCAAAGCGAAGCACTGGCACGTGGTGCACTATCAGGTGTTCGAGAGGCCGGGGTTGATGTGTACTATGAGGAACTTCTCAAGAAAACTGCCCACCGTCAAAGCCAAATTAATTTTGATCCTTTTCAACGGTGGAACAATACTAAAGGAGCGTTCCGAACGACCAAAAAAAAGCGCGTCCCGAGAGACGCGCTTATCTTTATCATTGACGATACGGTTACAACAGGTTCGTCTTTACTGCGAGCAGCAGAGGCGGTACTTCACAACTATCCAAAGGCAGAAGTACACTTACTTGCACTGGCGCAAGAGCTTTAATGACGTACAACCACCGTTTTCTGCAATAAGCCTTTTGGCGTTTCAATCTCGATGACATAGGTACCACTGGCTGCCGTACTTAAATCATACGTTTTTTCGAAACCGCCAGCATGCGCATCAAAAGTATCCGTACTAATCACTTGACCTAAATAGTTCACGATACGAACAGCTACTGGAGCGGCCTGATCAAGTGAGCCATTAATAGAAATTAGACCCTGGGTTGGATTCGGGTATACTACTAAAGCGCTCAAATCTGAATGCTCTTCGAGGCCAATACCTTGAATGGACACAAAGATTTGCTGGCTCGTGGTATCACAGTCACCATAGAGTTTTAATACTGCAGTATACTGGCCATTGGCCGCATAGGTGTGCATTTGCGAAGAACCCGTACCTGAACCGTTGGTTCCGTCACCAAAATTGATGAAATAGGACGTGTAGCCCGATGCACCTGCCCAAGTAAAGGTAATGTCTGCAAATGTCGTACTGATCGAATCAACATTGTAGTTCGGGTTGCCCACATTAATGGAAGAGCAACTGTCTGTAGTAAACTGATAGTTCATACGCAATGAAGTATCTCCGGCGGCACACACCTCAGCAACATCGAAGTTGTATGTCGTGACAGGCTGTAAACCTGTCATGGAGGCTATGGCAGAAATAGACGTTCCCATCTTGGTGTTTGTAGATCCTAATGCGGTGTAATGGAAAACGAAAGATCCAGTCCCGCCTGTCCATGAAATATCTGCAAAAGTACTTCCCATGTTCGCTACGCCTAGACTAGACGGGGTCGGACATGAAGGAGTAACACAATTTGACATTACCGTATCTACAGCTCCCACATTGAAGTTACCTGCAGAAACACTAACGTTTTGAGAACCTGAAGCATTTGAAAGTGTGTAATAGACCTCAGACGGATACGAACCTTGAGCACCATTTACCACAGCGATTTCAGTACCAGCACAGATATCTATATCAACAATCAAACTATCACCAGTGGTGAAGGCTGTACCAAACGTTTCTCCATAAACACCATTGTAATAAAGATCAACAGTAGCACCATTCCATCCATCTCCGTAGGTATCATACATGCTCATCGTGTACGAACACAAATCTGTTGAATCACAACTGTTCGTACAAAATGGGATAGGTCCTAATGTATCTGAAGTACCATTACCACCACAATCCGCGATGAGGATAATATCGTAGCACGTATTCGAGGAAAGTCCCGTTAAAGTAAAGCTGGAATTGTTGGTTGAATCCATTGAGGAAACCATAGATCCCGTTGCTTGCACAAAACCCTGCGGTCCCCATTCGTAAATAAATGTTCCAGTATTTCCATTGGGATTAAAGGAAAAATACGCGTCATTTTTACCTGCAGTGTAAATCAAATCTTTAGGATTCGGACACAGGGTGTTACAACTCGCCTGGAAAGTAGCCATTTGCGTACCCAAAGTCGTAGAAGAGCTATTGGTGTAGGTGGCGATGGTTGCACCTCCACTAACAACATTTAAACCTATTTCACTTGGGTAAAAACCCGCATCACTTACTTCGATAGTGTACGAACCGCCAGTACAGACATTTATAGTTTCGGTATAACTCTGTCCCGTTAGAAATCCTGCACCCAACTCAAATTCAACACCTCCTTGTGCATTGATCACTTCAACTAAGGCGCCGTTCCAACCGTCACCATAGGAATCGGTCAATTCAATCGTAAACGTACACATGTTCGCCGGAGAACAAGTCATGGTTTTGAAAGTCGCAGGGCCAAATCCTGCAGAAACGGAACTGTCTGCACACATTTGAACTACATATACATCATAGGTCGTATTGCTATCCAATCCGGTCAACCAGGCGGGCGATCCGCCTACTGCAACTGAAGTTCCAGTTCCTTGTACAAATCCAGGAGGACCGTATTCTAAGTAGGTCTGAATACCGCTGGATGTATACGAGATTTGAGCGCTGTCTTGCAGAACCGTACCTACAGAAATAGCAGACGGAGGCAAACAATCCGGCGCGTTAGTAATGCTAATGTCTTCAATGTAGACCGCGCTGTAGGTAGTTGAATCACCACTTACAATAGCAATGTGATCATCGCTCATGTTGTAGCCTGTAGAAGCGTCAAAGTATATGGTGAATTGATTCCAGTTTCCGCCGTTAGGAACGAAAACGGTATCCATGATATTCAGCGAACTCAGCGACGACGTGTTGCTTACTGTACCAATGTAAAGCGAGTTACCACCCGACCATGATGTATTTGCAGCATAGAATTCCATTTGCTTGGTACCGCTGTCTAACCCAATAATAGCTGGACTAACGAGGGCTTCGTAGTCCGCGTCGAAACTGTTGTAGAGGTAGTAATAGTTGGTCCCGCTCCTTGCGCTAACGCTCCAAGTTGCGTCGTCAATATAACCGTAACCGGCTGCACCTGACTCTTCTAAATAATACCAACACGAAGGAGCGTTTGGATTACTAAACCCACCTGTAGAATCATTGTCAAATCCTTCATATACTGGAGTGCTTAGCGCTGTACAAAGTGTTTTCACCGTGTATGGGCCAACGGTTTGGCTGTATCCGTTACCGGCTGCACTACAGTTGGTTTCAATGGAAAATTCATACGTGGTGTTTGGTGATAAACCGCTCACGGTTACGAAAGTATCTGCTACTGAAACGGACGTAGGAACATTGCTTGATCCAGCAATACCATAATCTACTGTAAAGAGGGTGTCTGCACTTGTCCAGCTAAGTGTAGCCGTGGTGTCCGTAGCGATTAAGCTTGCAAATACGGGAGCTGGGCATGCCGGTGGAGCAGTGATGGTGGTTGTGTAATCGTGTACTTCACCGTACGTGAAGCTTGAACAACTCTGCGTTGCGGTGATAACTGCACTATAGTTTGAACGAACACGTAATCTGTAAGAACCTAAACTCACCGTTGACGGAACAGTGATGGAACCCGTCGTAGAGCTCCAAGCGTTCGTAGGGCTTGACCAAAGATGCTCGCCGCTATCATCAAAATCCCCATCGTCATTGAAGTCGATCCAAACCGCGAAATACTGCGTAGACCAGTTAGAGGTGAAAGAAATCGTTGTCGGTGCTGTTTGTTGAATAAACACAGTGTCTGACGTCTGGACATTGTAGTAGCTCGATGTACATCCGGTCCCAGTGTCCTGAAAAGAACCTATGTATACATCATCAATGTCATCTCCAACGGTACAACCTGTGGTGTATGATGGAGTGCAGTAGGTTTGTGCTTGTAAGCCCAATGCTGCTGTACCCAAAAGGATAGAGAGTAAAAGTTTTTTCAAAGCCGTGAAGTTTAAGTTAACAGGTGAAAATTAATCAATTTCTCTATGTACTCTACGATTTACGGGGTGTAAAAGTGGAATGTTGAGAATAACTGATTCAAAGCAACGTTTTAATGAGGGTGGTTTGGCTGGAATTGGCCAATTTTGTTTCTATGAGACCGTATATCTACTTTTTGGCTGTATTCCTCTTACTCGCAGGATGTGCTGTGCAAAGTAAGCCGCAAGGTGGACCTCGTGATGAAACACCGCCCAACATAGTTTCGCAATCGCCTGAAATGGGTGCATTGCGCTTCAACGGTTCTGAAGCGACAGTCGTTTTTGACGAATACATTCAGGCCCGCGACCTGCGCAATACCATGGTTGCAACTCCACCTTTGGAGGGGCTTGAAGCGGAAATTAAAGGTAAACGGCTCTTAGTCCGCTGGGAGGAACAAGAATTGCGTACGCAGACGACGTATCGCATCACTTTTGGAGATGCCATTGGGGATTTAAATGAAAACAATACTTACTCTAATTTAGAATTGGTTTGGAGTACCGGAGATTATGTGGACAGTTTACAACTCAACCTCAGCATTACACCTCAATCTAAAGTACCCTATGAATCGCTTAAGGTTTGGTTGGTAGATCTGAATACTGACACCGTAGACAGCCCCGTTTTCGCCGCAACCCCTTCAAAGGATGGAAACGTTTCATTTGGTTATCTACCCCAGGACACTTTTGATATTCTAGTTTTTGAAGATCTTAATTTTGATAACAGATGGGACGCGAAAAGCGAAACTTTTGGATTTCTTAAAGGCGTCTCGTCGTCATTAGATACCGCGGTTCATTCCGTTCTGTACGCTAACGCTAAATTTGAAATACCCCAAGAGAACAGCACCGTATTTCAAGATTCCATCGTTACTATTTTAGATACTGCGAAATCGGATAACCTTGGCCGATTAACCCTGGTCGTACCCAATGTGGACACCACCGCACTGGCATGGATTTCTCACGAAAGCGGCTATGTACAATCGTTTACATTTCATCCCATGCGTGGCGTCTCAGACACCACCGTTATCGCCTTGGGAAATCAATTGCCCGGGAAGTACACCTTCAGCGGTTTTACTGACGTCAATGGTGATTCAGTTTGGACGCCTGCTTCATGGTACGATGCTAAAACTGCTGAACCCATTCTTAAGGAACAATCCTTCGAACTCAAGGCCAATTGGGACCTCGAACAACTCCTATACCTATGATGATCCGTTTACCTAAGCTATTGATGGTTTTCGCCTGCTGCTTTTGGGTAGTTTCTGCGCAGTCACAATCCTACATTTCAAGACTTTGGAACACCAAAAAATACGAGGCCATTACCGAATACTCTGCAAAAGGAGCGACGCTAAGTGGACAGGATAATGCATTCGTAGGACGGGCATTTATGGCTTTAGATCCGCCTCAACCGATGCGGGCATTGTCCCATTATGATCTTGCTATTGCCAAGCGTTGGCAGCGAGAAGATCTGTACTTCTTTCGCTCAGAGGCGAATTATGCGATTAAAAAGTACGATGCCGCGCTGGCGGATCTCGAAGTGTGCCTTCAGATGCGTCCTAACTATCAAAAGTATTTGCTCTCAAAAGCGGGAATAGCCTACGAAAAAGGCGATAAAGAATTGGCCTATAAAACCTATTACATCCTCAGCGAGCTCTACGACAAGCAGACCCCTTATTTCATGCTCGTAGTCATTAATATCGAGCGGGAACGGTACATTAAAGCGCAAGAACAGATTGAAGACAACCTGCTTCGATTCGAGCGCGGCAAGGAATTTTGGACCTTCACTTCAGAACAAGAAGTAGACCTCGAATGGCGCATTTTCAAAGATTACCCAAAAGCGTTGGAAGCTCAGGAAGCATTGCTCTCCTTCAAACCCGATCACGCCCCCTACCTCATCAATAGATTATTGCTACTTAGAGTCACACAAAACGATACACTTTCGGCAATCGCTGAAGCCGATTTTCAAACGAGATACAATACGAACGAGATACCTTTAGAGTACTATAAAAAGGGCTCTTTTAAAGTAAACGAACGCTTTTCAACGAATGGACTTATTGAGGATTTTAGGTATTTCCGTCCACGGCTTTTCGACAACAAGAAATACAGCCGATTCTATGTGAGCGACAACGGTAGAGTAGTAGGTGAGCACTGGGCCAGTGTTCAAACATCGCCTGTGGATAGCACACAAAAACTCTGGCAATTCTACGATGGCGTAGCAACTCGGTATACCCAGGCTTCGGATACTTCGTATGTGGGTTTTTCGAACCTTTTCGAACTTCCGGACAGTGCATTTACCCTGCGACTCTCAGGAGAAATCCGAATGGGGATGGATACCTTAGAGCAGCAACTTTTGAACGATTCGCTGCCGCAAGTGCAGCTTCCTAAAGATACCGTGCCCGCTGGAGGGGAAACCCCTCTAGTTCCGGCACGTCAGGATTCTAGCGGGGTTCGAGAAGTGCTCTAATGTCTTCAATGATTCGTTCCGCTTCGTTGGTTCCGTCGTAAAAGCCACGGATCCGTTTTTTTTCATCCACCAGAATGACGTTTTCAGTATGGATGAAATCGTGTTCATCGAAGCTGGTTCCTGGCTCCATAACCGCAAAATACTCGCGGCGCGCCATGCGGTACAGTTCTTCCTTTTCACCGGTCAATAAATGCCATTTTCCCTTGATGGCACCCAGACGCTCGCTGTAGGCGCGCATGACTTCAACGGTGTCAATTTCCGGCATGACCGTGTGGCTTACGAGGTGCACTCGCGAGTCGTCTTTAAAAACTTCCTGCACTTGCTGAAAGGTTTTTCCCATATCAATGCAAATGGTAGGACAAGTGGTAAAGAAAAAATCGGCAACATAAATTTTGCCTTGAAGCAACGAAGAGTCTGCGGGATTGCCCCATTGATCTACCAATTCAAAGTCGCCTATACGGTGGCCGCGGCCTTTGCGCTCTAAATCGTCGTCCACCACTGCAGGATTCAGGTCTGACGGATTGTAGATGGGCAATACCCTTTTGGGCTGTAAAACCACATACGAAGCAATAGAACCTCCAACAAATACTACAAAGAGAACGGCGATTTTTAACCATTCTGACGGGCTGAGCTTTATCTTTATCATAGAATTCAAAAGTACATCACGGCATGAAGCTTTTCCACACCTTTAGTCACGCTATTTTGGCGCTTTTCATTGCAGGTATAACCACA